>OMJG01000180.1_pt1 | contig 48413 bp, 46 predicted proteins | sample 1646431 | NCBI WGS metagenome assembly OMJG01 (sample SAMN03771674, study PRJEB25209) | food metagenome | isolation source: Cotija cheese | place: Mexico:Jalisco,Michoacan | collected 2011-12-12 | reverse complement strand
AACTTATAAGTTGTTGAAACTAGAACTAAAAGCTGCTATAATAAGGTTAAGATAGTTTCATAAACTTATTTCATAAAATAGAGGTGATTTTTTGATCTTTGGATATGCACGAGTCAGTACCGGCGCACAAAAATTAGAAACACAATTAGAATTATTGCAGCAAGCTGGTGTTGATAAAATCTACCAGGAAAAGTTTACCGGAACTACCAAAGAACGACCGGAATTTGAAAAACTACTCAAGACCCTCCGACAGGGTGATACACTAGTAGTGACAAAATTAGACCGTTTCGCGCGTAATGCTGAGCAAGCCCTCAGTATTACACGCCAGCTTTTTGCAGAAGGAGTCAAAGTCAATATTTTGAACTTAGGTGTGATAGACGATACACCTACCGGACGTTTGACCTTTACTATTTTTAGCGCTTTTGCGCAATTTGAACGTGACATGATTGTCACCAGAACACAAGAAGGAAAAGCCTATGCTAAAGCACATAATCCAAATTTTCATGAAGGCCGACCGGTAGCACCGATCACTAAACGAAAACGGGCGGCAGTTGAATTGTTAAAGACACATTCTTATGAGGAAGCGGCTGAATTATCCGGTTTGAGTAGATCAACTATTTGGCGTGCGAAAAAGAAAATTGAAGCTGAGGAAAAAGACCAGGGTCATAAAATTTAGTGGGGCGACAAAATGAAAAAAAGAAAGACGTTGACTAAAAAAATAATTAGGTGGTTTTTGATAATCGTAGCGGTCTTTATTTTCTTTCTCTATCTTGAAAATACGACTGCATGGAGTTCATTACCGCGGATTATAACGACACCCGTTGAAAAGGTGACGGGTATAGTGCAACACCCACTGGTTAAAAGCAAGAGCTCACCGACTCAAACCGGTGATCAGACACAGACTGAGTTAAAAGACAAAGAATACAAATCAGGACAGAATCCAGTCTTACAAGTAAATGGTGGCAAAAGTACCTTGAATATGCAAAACTGGAAATATGATCATGTTGTTTATCATAATATAGATCTATTGAACCGCACGACCAAGGGCACGCTCGGTTATTTGGAGCCTAAAAACGTAACTAATGACACTTTGAGGGCAGAACAAGACATTGAGCCTAGTGGCTGGCACCAAAAATACGTTGACGGACAACCAATCGTGAATCGTGGTCATTTAATTGCTTACTCGATCTCGAAAGGGATAGATAAAGACGGGGACTTTGATCCGTCACAAGAAGCCGGAGATCAAGACAATATCAAAAATTTATTCACGCAAACAGCTTTTTCTAACCAGCGGATCGAAACAATCTACGAAAGCAAAGTCCGTGAAACGTTAGAGCAAGGACACAAGGTGATCTACGAAGCTAAGCCGGTTTTCAAGGGTAGCGAGCAAATGGCCCGTGGGGTTCATTTACAGGCAGTCAATGACGACGGTTCTGTCAACTTTAACGTTTATATTTTCAATGTACAGCCGCATGTACAATTCAATTATTTAACCGGAAGGTCAAAGATCAAGCGTGATTTCCAAGTACCGACACCTCAAGGGGCGCCACAATTCAATAATTAGGAAGTGGTAATTATCTCACAACAATATATTTCTGATAAAACAGGTCAACCAATCGGATATGACCCAGACGAACAATTATTTGCGAGTGCGGAAACGCAGATAGATCCAGTGCAGATGTATGAATATGTAGGCGGCAATCCTTATGATCTCCTGGAAGATCTTGATTTTTTTCCACCGTATATTGCCTGCGCTAACATCAATGCATATTTTAAGGGGCACTGGCAAAAGAATATTGAGCTTTTTAAAGATCTAGAAGCTCAAGCCTTGCAAAGTTTCGCGCGCAAGCAACGGCGGCACTTAGCCAGTGATTATGTAGAAAGTCCCATGTATCAACGTCAAATCAACTATAAAGATTTACTGGCTGATGAAGCAGACATGAATATGTTAGAAAAACAACAAAACCGGAACCAGGCACGTGATACAGCGGATCAGTTTAACCTTTATAATCAGGCACAGTTTGGGTTTTCTATCCCGAAGTATCATGAAGCATACTTGGATTATTTGAAACAACAAACTGATTATAGTTATATACCCATGTTATTTGAATTGGGACCAGATCCGTTACATGACCCCTATCAAGCATTATACTTAGCACCAGAAGAAGAAAGAAATCAAGGGCGTGCGGCTCAGAACTTCTTATTATATGATCAAGTAGAAATACAAGTGGAGATCGAACAAGGAAAACTAGCTGCGAGTGATTTTGACCCGACTTCCTATGACCCGACCCAAGATCAAGTAATTCGCGATCTTGATTATATAAATGGCGTGATCAACGGTGAGATCAAAGTCTATGATTTGTTTGATAGCTTGGAAAACGCGCAACACGGTGAACCTTATTCGCAGTATATCGCAATCGGAGCTATAAAGATCCAGAGCTTTGAAGCATTGCTGACCAATATTTTTGTGCAATAAAGAGCACAGAAACTATAATTTTAGCGTGACTATTGCGTTTGCCTAGTGGGGCGCGCTGCTCACCACCACCCCCCGCTTAACGCGCGCCCCACTAGGCAAACTACGTAGAAAATGATATAATGTAGTTAGTAAAAAAGAAGCCATGCACCAGCATGACTTCCCGTGAGCAAAAGCCGTCTTGACGGTAACATATTAAACGATTTAAATAACCGTTAGCTCTGCAAAGCTAAGACGGTTATTTTTTTTTGCTAATTTTTATTAGCTCAACAACTAACGCCAGCAAAGCGATAATAAATGTCGCAAAGCTGATCACCAGTTGTAAGGCGTCTGAGATTGACACCTAAGCTACTCCTTTCATTAGGATTTGTGGTGGCTTTATTACAGCTTTTACACCATAAGCACCACCTCCTTTTTAGGAAATAGCTACCGTCTTAACTTCTTTTGCTCTATAAATAATTATAACATATTACGAATAACACATCTACCATAAATGCCGATATATCAACGTTTCAAGGCATTAACTCGCTCCACCACCACCGCCGCTCGCTAAGACCGTGGGCGCTGCCCCCTACCTGCAAGCTGGAGTCAGCTTGACCACATCAAGCCGGTTCCTCAATAAATTTTTCCTTTTAGATCTTCTCAGTTGAATAATACTAATATTTTGTCAGATAAAATCCATAGGGAACACAGGCAAAACTTAAAATTATCTCCTAGACATTAAAAGAAGGGGGGAAGCGTTGTGTTTTGTACTCGGCAAAAAACGCCGGCACCAAACATAACGCCGTTCCTTCCCCCTAGCCCCTCTTGACTATAAGTAGTCGGACACAAGCTAGTCCGCCTACTTATGATAGATTTTGTGGTCAGACGGATAACCACAAAATCAAAAGAGGTAGAAACCCGGCTAACACCAGGTTTCTTTAGATAAAACCTTTCTTTCATTTTTTTGAATTTGAACTTTGGCCATACGCAGTGCAAAAAACGCGCTGCTGAAACTCACCAGGAGAGTGATTAAACGGACTTTTGCCGGGGCCCCGACCCCAATAAAAGTCCATTAAGTCACTCTAATAGCTGTCAACAACCGAGAAAAACTTTTTGCAAGAAACACAAAAACTTTTTCTACTGGCTACGCCTTGTTGACAGCTATCTCCTCCTGGTGAGTAGACTGGCCGTCGTTTCAAAAGTTCAAAAAAAGACGAGCTGAGCTAAAGCTCCAGCTCCAAAATGAAAGGAAGGTTTTTTATGCAAAGTCAAAAGCAAGTCACAAACCAATTAGAGGCGCTAGAGGAAACAGTCAATCTTTTTTATAACTATAATCGGACTGATTGGAGAAAAGACCCTAACCGTCAATCAGAAGCCTATTTTGAAACCTTACAGAAAGTGATTGATATTTTAGACAAAGATAATATTTTGTGCCTGGGAACGTGCGCTGATTGCGGCGCCTATTTTATGGAAGGTGACCCAGCATATCGAATCGGAGATTCTGGCCGTTACATTTGTGACTCATGTAAAGAGGAACGTTTTCCACAAGATAGAGATTGGTACATTTACATGTTAGAAGATGAATATTGGAACTATAAAACAAATTCTGTCTGGACACACGACGAGTTAGAAAAGTTATCAGACCAGCAACTAGGAGAAATGGCAGAAGATTACAGTAATGATGTTGATTGTACTTGTTTTTTTACCATTGCATAGGGGGTAAACAAAATGACTAAACTTAATAGTTCTATTTTGAGTTATCCGAGCCGGGGCAAATACGGTGATAGTAAATATCGGGGTAATTGCTCCGGTTTTGTTATCCGTGATTTAATTGATACTTTTAAACCAAAAAAGTTTGTAGAAGTGTTTTCTGGAGGTGGAACGGGGAAAGATGTAGCCCGTGAGAAAGGCTATGCGAATAGCATTCACTTGGACCTTAATAATGGCTGGGACGCCATGACAGACGCTATGCCGACTAGCTCAGACTTTGTTTTTAGTCACCCACCATACTTTGATATTATTGATTATAATAAAGTTCGCGGTGAATATAATCAGGACGATTTATCAAATAAAATGCCATATGCTGATTTTATTCAAAAATTAGACCAGGTAAATGAAAAAATATATAATTCTTTGGAAAATCTGGGGAGACATGCAATTTTAATCGGTGATGTTAGACAACAAGGGCATTATTTTTCAATCGTCAAAGATATGACTTGGTTTGGTGACTTAACGAATCATTTAATCAAAGAACAGTTCAATACACAATGCGCGCATAAGCAGTATAACGGAACTTTTATCCCTATCAGTCATGAACATTTGCTAGTTTTTCAAAAGAATCAAATCTGGGAAGTCCCAATTAAATTTACCAAAGATTTCAAGCGAGATTTACGTGCTTTAATTAACGTTACCTGGGCTGACCTAATTAAAGCAGTGGTGGAAGAATTAGGTGGTACGGCTAGTTTGCAGCAAGTTTATATCAAATTAAACGGGTGTAGAAAAGCCGACCATAATCAGAATTGGCAGGCAAAAATCCGGCAAGAGTTACGTAACTCAGGTTATTTTAAGACAGTCAGTCGGGGAAATTATCAATTAGCATAAAGTATCAAGTTACACCTTGCAGTTTAAAAACTGGAAGGTGCTTTTTTTGTGCAATGAGAAATGAAGCAAAGGTCAAAAGTTGGCTGGCGGAAGAAGGAGGAAATGTTCGCACTCTGGCCGGAACAGGTTTGTCCCGACCGGCGTGACCACTCGCATTTCTTTGACTGAACATAGACGGCGCCGCCTGCAAGCACCACGACGCTGGCTCGCTGCGGTGTTGTCGGCTCTGCCTACTCCGGCCGGCAGCAAGGAAACCCACTTGCTTTGACCTGTGCGGAACACAAGGCGTTCCTTACCCAACGCATTTTTCAGTCAGTCGGCGTACTGAAAAATACGCGGGGGGGACAGAGTTCGTGTGGATAAGAAGCGATCCGCACTCGCGGCCCCCCGTAACCCCCTAGACGACCGGACACGTTAAAGCAGTGTCCGCTCACCAGGGGTCAGAACCAATCGGCAAACCGGTTCTGGCCCACCAAGGTAGTAAACGAGGCCCACGTTTACTCTGATTGAAATTGGACCACCTTTCTTTTTTGTTTTTTAAACTTCACCAAGCGCCGGCAAGAACCAGCCGGCTTTAACGTCACAAGACAGGGACTAACGGAACTTTCGCACGGGTCCTCAAGCCCGTACGAATCTTCCGTAAGTCCCTGTAAAGCGAGTCAAGGACCAAAAAACTTTTTGACAGCTCACAAAAACTTTTTTATGGCGTGCCGCCTCCTTGACACGCTTCACTCGTGTGACGTTGATTGGTTGCGTTTTAAAAAAGCAAAAAAAAGCAGGGCTGGGCTAAAGCCACAGCCGCAAAGAAAGGAGGTCCAAAAGTTCAAAGTTCCAAAAAACAAACCAAAGTTCAAAAGCCAAAACATGATAGGAGATCATACAAATGATTTTAAAAAATTGGAGCAACGAATTAGCACTAATGGACACCTCAGCAGCGATTTATTTTTTGATTGAAAAACGGGTGGTGGATTGTACAGAAAAAGATGTCGCAGACACTAAGGAAAAAGAACGTTATGAAGATACACACCACTATTGGGAACAATTCAACAATAAAAGCGACTTCGCCAAGCATTTAATCAAAATTGACGGTCGGGCCTATGCAATAAACTTTTTACGGGATAACGAAAATGTTTTTGCACAAACAAAGGAGGGATTTTGGAGCGGTACGCATGAATAAGGAAAAAGTCAGCAATAACAATTTTTAGGAGGTCAGGAAATGGATAATAAAACATTAAGCAGTATCGAATTGTTGTTAGATACAGAGGCCGAAACTAAGTTCAAAAATAATGAAGTGCGTATGAAAGCCGCTTTGTTAATCACTGATATTAAAGATTTAGATGAGAATGTTAAAGTGCAAAGATACAACAGTAATCAGGACTTTTTAAGTTTTGAGTTACGATACAATGAGAATATTGCGCGCGTACAATTTAGTAATAAAAATCCTAAAATCGGGGTTTTAGTTTTTAAGCCAGAAAGTGCCCAGAATCCGCAAACAGTTGATTTTCTTGACGTTTACCAGGCGCTTGAATACGCCGTTAATATCATTGATAAGCCAGCAAAAAAGGGGGTAATGCCATGATAAGGGTCAAAGAATGGAAGCCAGAAGATATTGAAAAATATCAAAGTTTGAACCAGCAAGCACTTGAATTTTTAAGTAGCCTACCGATCAATAAGTATCTCCCCTATCACCTGGAGGATTTTGTCGATAACAGTAAGGGTCATAATATTTTAAGATACTTTTTAAAAATTGGTGATTTTAAGATTTTAGGAAATCCAGCAAGCAACAATTTTATCAATAGTTCTTGGACGACAGACTCGTTTTTGTTGATAATGAAACAGTTAATGTCAGAAGAAAAATATAGTATAGCGGTAGATGAAAACTTGTTGTGGTATTTACTATTTAAAGTCAAGGCAGAGGGCTATGAAGCAATGGACCGAAAATTTCAGCATATTTTTACTTTAAATATGCGGCAGACCTTGAATATGTTTATGATAACCACCCAGGGCATGACTATCCAGGATAGTTTACCCTTAGACCAAGCCTTGATTGCACAGAAATGTGAGCTAGTAAGTGAAATCGCTCAAGAAAATCTATACAATATGAGTAACAATATTTTGGAAGAAACCCAAGTTAATCCCATTTTACTTTAGAAAGGAAGAGGTAAAAATGTTTTTTGAATCAGATAACCATGTTAGTTTAAAAGGTAACTTAGCGCGTGAAGTCAATCCTAACTATACGCAAAAAGGAACAGCAGTAGCCAGCGTGACTTTATATGCACCAATTCCAGCAGTTGACGAAAACGGAGCGCAAAAAGCAACCCCCCTAACTTGTGTTTTTTGGGACAAGGCAGCGGAAAATTTAGCAAAAGTGACCGCTAAAGGTTCACCGCTTGAAGTTGTAGGATATTTACAAATGCAAGTGCATACGGACAAAGAAAATAAAAAGTATTATCAAACAGTTGTTAATGTTTCAAGCTTTAAGGTCCTGGAAACCAAAAAGGAAACCGAGACGCGACGCAAAAAAGTCAAAGAGAATGAAAATCAGTAAAATAAGTTAAAGCAAAAAAGTGGTCCGTGTGATTTTCACGGATTACTTTTTTGCGCTTTTATTGCAAAGACATGCAAAATATTTGCAAATATCTAGGTTATAGCTTATAATATACTTGTATTAAAGAAAGGTATAGGCGTATGACAACAAAGGCCCAACTTAAAGCAGTAAAAAAATATGATGATAGTCACAGGACAGAAAAAAATTATCGAGCTAAACGTTCATCTGCTAGAAATTTTATTAGAAAATATGGCACTTATGAAGATATTAAAGAGTTGCAAGAAATCATCAATGAAAGATTACAGGAGGAAAAGAAAATGATAGTAAACATTGAATTTACCGCAGAAAATAAGGCTTATCAAACAACGATTCAATTTGAAAAGTTAAATGATGAAAATACCGATTATATTGGCGGCAGATATGTAGCAACCACACCAGTTGACATCTTTGACGGTAACGACATTGAGAAAAATATGACTTCAAATTTAGAATGTTATTATGTGGACGAAGATTTTTCAGACAAGGAACACATTAAAAATTGGTTCTTGGGACAGATTGAACATGAATATCATGAACCAGAAATCAATGGTATTGAAGTAGAAGCTGAATAAGCAAATAGTGGTCATACCCATAAAGAAGTGATCCGTGAAAGCACACGGACCGCTTTTTTTGTGCAATGAGAAATGAAGCAAAGGTCAAAAGCTGGCTGGCGCAAGAAGGAGGAAATGTTCGCACTCTGGCCGGAACAGGTATGTCCCGACCGGCGTGATCGCTCGCATTTCTTTAACTGAACATAGACGGCGCCGCCTGCAAGCACCACGACGCTGGCTCGCTGCGGTGTTGTCGGCTCTGCCTACTCCGGCCGGCAGCAAGGAAACCCACTTGCTTTGACCTGCGCGGAACACAAGACGTTCCTTACCCAACGCATTTTTCAGTCAGTCGGCCTACTGAAAAATACGCGGGGGGGACAGAGTTCGTGTGGATAAAAATCGATCCGCACTCGCGGCCCCCCGTAACCCCCTAAATTAGGGGTCAGAACCAATCGGCAAACCGGTTCTGGCCCACCAAGGCAGTAAACGAAGACCACGTTTACTCTGATTGAAATTGGACCATTGGACGACCTTTCCTTTTTGTTTTTTAAACTACACCAAGCGCCGGCAAGAAGCGGCCGGCTTTAACGTCACAAGACAGGGACTAACGGAACTTTCGCACGGGTCCTCAAGCCCGTACGAATCTTCCGTAAGTCCCTGTAAAGCGAGTCAAGGACCAAAAAACTTTTTGACAGCTCACAAAAACTTTTTTATGGCGTGCCGCCTCCTTGACACGCTTCACTCGTGTGACGTTGATTGGTTGCGTTTTAAAAAAGCAAAAAAAAGAAGGGCTGGGCTAAAGCCTCAGCCGCAAGGAAAGGTGGTCCAATAAAACCCACAAGTTCAAGCCCAGAAAGGCAGAAAGGACAAAAAGCATGAAAAAATTAGCCGGAATTATCGCAATCTTTGGAGCAGTTATTTTGTTATTAGCCTTTGCTAGTATTGCAGGGAATCAGCCCTATACAGCAAAATTTGGCGTTTTAGGGCTAACGTTATTATTTATAGCCGGAGCCATTTATTTAATGGATATTTTGACAAATACAGATGATTAAGAAAGGGAGTTTTACCATGAACCAAGCAACTTTAAAAAAAGAAATGAACGAAAAACAAAAAGAAATCACCGCAGAAATTGAAAACTATAAAGAAAAGCCGGCCGACTTTTTAAAATTACTGGATTTTATGGCCCGTTTTTACACCTATTCACCGCGTAACGTGGTTTTGATTACTAAACAGTGGGACGGCGCTTATGCGGTCGGGAGCTTCAAACATTGGCAAGAATTAGGCTATTGTGTCAATAAGGGCGAACATAGCAAAATTAAAATTTTAGTTCCTATCGCAATTAAAACATTCACCACCGCCAACGGGAAAAATAAAGGCTTGAAATATGCGACAAAAGCCGAGAAACAAGCCATTAAGCAAGGCAAATTAAAAGTCAATCAGCGAACGGCGTTTAAATACGGGAATGTTTTTGACATCACACAAACTAATGTACCGCAAGAAGATTATCCGAAATTGTTTCCAAATCGCCATTTTGATTATAAAATCAATAGTGAAACGGCGAATAAGATTCTGGACGGTCTAAAAGATTATGCGAAAAAATTAAACCTAACCATTGCCACAGACCAGGCAAACAGTTTAGGGAATGCCAAGGGCGCTTTCTTTATGAGTCCGGACAGCAAGGGAATTAAATTAAATCCGCGCAATAATCCGGGTGAAAATATCGCAGTATTGATTCACGAGTTAGGCCATGCAAGTTTACATCAAAATTCTAAACTAACCACCGGTGAAGAAGAATTACAGGCAGAAATGACTTCATATTTAGTCAGTGCACATTTTGGGATTGATACCAGCGAAGAAAGCACCGCTTATATTGCCGGGTGGACAGACAAACTGAAAGATGTCAAAAATTTAGAAAAGTTGTTGAGTCAGGTACAAAAAGCAGCCCGTAAAATCATTGAAAACATTGGATAAAGCCAGGCAGCGGCCGGCGAGGACCTTTCCGGCTACTGCACCGGCTCAAAGGAGGAAACGTTCACACTCTGGCCGGAGCAGGTTTGCTCCGACCGCCGTGACCGTTCGCGTTTCTTTAACTAAACATAGGGCTCGGATAGCCTCCCCCACTGCATACGCGCGGTGGAGACAATCCGACCCTCTCCGGTCAACATTACAGTAAGCTGTTAGCACCAGCTTGCTGTAACTCGACCTTCGCGGAGGAAGACCACCTCCTTGACACAAATTTAATGGCATTCAGGCCGGCCACTAAATTTGACGGTGGCCAAGCGCCCCCGATACTCCTCGTCTTTGGGCTACGTCGCCATAAGGATAGCTCCGCAGCCCCCTAAAAATTATACATAGTCTTTCCTGAGTAACGATCCTTTTATTTTTTTGACATTCCGATCATAGCTTAGAGAAGCCGCCCTAAAGGTTAAATCACTGGGGCCCCGACCCCAGCGAGATTTAGCCTCAAAGGCGGGACTGGTGTCAAGCACCGGATAAATTTTTAGCAAAGCACAAAAAATTTATCACTGACTTGCAGTCTGCTTGACGCCAGTCACACTAACTCCAAACTAGATACTCCATGTTCAAAAAAAGAAAAAAAGATTTTAAAGCAGCCGGCTGGGCCGGCAGCAAAAAAATAGAAAGGTAGTGCTCCAAATGAATAAAAAAGCCAAAACACAAAAGAACATGGAAGAAATTGATCTAGTGGAATACTTATTGTCGATTGGTGAACCTTTAGAAAGAGACGGCCGCAACTATTTCCGTCACCGTGAACATGATAGCTTGGTGATCAGTCGGAGAAAAAACGCCTTTTATTGGAACAGTCGTGAAACCGGCGGCGGACCTATTCAATATTTGCAGGCTGTTCATGGCCTCTCCTATCAAGCAGCACGAACAAAATTTTTGAGTGATATTAACGATAAGAATATGCAAAAGATCTCAGTGGCGGCGAAACCATACGCTGATAAGTTCGAATATCATGAAATTGAATCTGATCTAACCTTAGACGCGAAAAAATATTTAGTAGTTGAAAGAAAAATAGGGAACAAGCAAGTTAATGAATTGATCCGACGCGGTTTGTTAGCGGAGGAAAAGAAGTATCATAATATTGTTTTTAAGTGGTTTAAAGGCGATCAGTTTGTGGGTTATAGCAAACAAGGAACGCAGCCTTTAACGGCCAAAGAAAAGAAATACTTGCATACGGATCGTAAATATATCAAACGTGTAGCGCCGACGACTAAAGAATTTACGGATTGGGGCTTCAATATTCAATTTGGACAACCACAGAATTTATATTTCTTTGAAAGTCCGATCGACGCCCTCTCCTATTGGACCTTGAATCCTGACTTAAAAAATAGTTGGTTAATCTCGACGGACGGCGGCAACATGAAGAAAATTGTATCTTTTATTGATTATGCAGTGGAACAATTAAAGGCAAAGAAATTGTCTTTGAAAAAGGTCAGTTTAGCGTTTGATCAAGACGCCACGGGCGAGGATTATTGGAACACGGTCATGAGGTTGTATGACGGTACGGAACTCAAATTCAGTGATTGTCGGCCTACGCCTTTAAGTGGTCAAGATAAAACGGATTGGAATGACGTTTTAAAAGCAAAAGTAAAAAGTTAATGTTAAAATAAGGCTGCTATTTTTAGCAGTTTTATTTTGTCTATATTTATACACATAATAATGTATCATAGTAGATGTTTTTGCTTGAAATCATCTATAATGTATTGTATAATGAAGTAGTGATAAAGAGATATACACATAAAAAGGAGAGATCAATATGACAGTTTGGGCAATAGATTTAGGTAATGATCAGACAAAATTAATGAGTGATAAAAAATATTACCGTTATCCCTCGGCTTTATTACCACAAAGTAATAATGGAGTTGTTTGGTCAGGAGAAACAGATAGTAGTTTAGATAAATTTGAATTACAAGGATCAGATCGGGTCTTTTATTGGGGCAACGGTATTTTAAGCAAGCCAGAAACTGATCTTAGAAAAACGATTGGTTTTGCGGATCGTTATTCGCAAGCAGCTTTTCGTAATTTATGTGAATTTTCTTTAGGTAAATTAGCTAGTGATTATCCAGAGGCCAAGGATAAGGCTATGCCTGTTTCAATTGTTTTAGGCTTGCCTACTGGTGATTTTAATAAAAAGAAAGTACAAGAACAGATTAAAAACAATTTTACTGCTCACAAAGAACACCTGATCATTGTTAACGGTGAATCGTTTATGGTACGGATAGAACATTGCTATTTGATCCCTCAGCCAATTGGCACGCTGTACGATCTGATGTATGACAAACAACTTGATCTACAAGAAGATCTTTCCCAAAAGCAGGTCGCTATTTGCGATATTGGTGGCGGAACAGTTTTGCTGGATCAGGTCAATCAATTTCAAATGGACAATGTAAATCGTATGCAGCTTGACAAAGGTGGGGTATCACACTTGCTTGATCTGATCAGTAATGATATTCAACAGGAACTAGAATTTACGCCAGATAAACATAAATTAGGGGAAAGTATCCGCGAAAAACTTCCTACAAAAAGGATCGACTATCGCCGCTCCGAATCAAATGATGATGATATAACAGAAATTGTTAAACGTAATATTGAGGAATATACTGAACAAATCAGTAATGATATTTATTCAACATTTCAGAGTATTGACACAATCGACCGGTTAGTGATCACAGGTGGCGGTGCTAATTTAATTGATCGTGATAAATTAAGGGCAGATTTTAAAACATTAAAAGTTGTTTTCCCTGAAAATACCGAAAATGCAAATGTCAGAGGATTTTATAAATTTGGGCTAAGATATACGCAAAAATCTAACGAGAAATAGGTGGTAAACATGGCAAAGAATTACCGACAATTAAATATACGTTTGTTGCATAGTAAGGATCAAGATATTATTGATTACATTGATCAGTCACCTTTTGCAATTAGCGATTTAGTAAGAATTGCCATGAGGAATTTAATGCAGCAAAATGATACTAATTTGCTGAACGGAGCAACAAACAGGCAAGAACAGAGAAATAATAAAGATCAGACCGAACAGAAAGATGTATCAAAATCAACAAGTAATGATATGGCGGACTTTAATCCAGTTGATGTGTCTGATAATGACTAAAAATAACGACTTTACAAGTGAGTGCTTGTAGAGCCGTTATTTTTTTGTTTTAAGAGCTTTATTTAGTTATTGGGATAATTACACCAACAACATAATTATTAAGCTCAGAGGGGCCTTATTTGGTTTCTGAACGTCAAAGGAGTTAGTAACTAATGCCTAGCCCGGGCAAAAACTTGCTAGAGCGTACTGGCTACAAAGAAGGCCACCTCCTGGTCGTCCATTATACGCTTAAAAACGCGTGGACTCCCACCAAGGAGGTGACCTTCTTGCAAGAAATAATTCTTATCCTGATCTTGATTTACTTGATTTTGAATAGTCAGGATTAGCAAGCGAGCCTGTTAGCACGCCGGCACGTGCTAACAGGTTTTTGTCGCCACCGGCCCCGGCTCCAAAACCACAAGCTCATTATAAGCCTGACTGTCGCCTTACGCAAAGCTCCAGTTGCCGACCTGGAAAAACAAGCGATTTTCTAAACCAAAATCGCTAACATTTTTCCAGGTTTTTAAAGTCAATTACTTGACTGAATCTTCTGACCTGCTACTATTTTCAGCAATTTTTTTAGCTAAAGATTTGGCTTTTTTAACGGAATCGATCGCGTCGTAATTAAGTTTCAATTCTTTTAAAACTGCCTTACCAAAACGAGCAGCAGACTCATCTTGAGCGACCTTTAATTGTTCCTGCATTTCTTTAATCTTAGCTTGTTGTTTTTTAATATCCATAAGACATTTCCTCCTTAAAATTCAATGATTTCTTCTTCATGTGCTTGTTGTTGTGCACGTTGCTTGATCAAACGTGCACGTTGGATCTTCTGTTCTTCGTCCATAGTTTGAACACGTGCTTGACTGCTATGCAAAGTGGATTTTAAAAACGTTTTTAATGACCGGGGAGAATGTTGTGCACGCCGGTTACGTGTCTGATTACCCTCTTGCGTTATTCTTTGTGCTTTAGAAAGTTCGTTAAAGTTTACGCCATTAGAATCAAAAGATCGTATAGGGGACTTGTGTGACTGCTGTTTACCGTAATTCTTGTGATAACCATTTTGAGTATGAATTTGTTGAGAAACAGACTGTTTAATTTGGTGCTGGGCTTTTCTTTGTTCTTTAGCAAGTCTTTGATCCACATTTTTATCTAAATGTTCGGCTGCCATTTGCTGACTTGAACCCTTGGTGGCCTGGTCAATCTTATCCAGTAACTGCTCAATTTTTTGTGGTGAAAGCTTATGCTCAATTGGTTTTAAACGTTGCTGGGTTTGATCGTTTTTCATTGTTTTAGGCCATTCATCATGTTGATTAGCATAAGCCTGATCTAAAACAATGTTTTGGGCTTGGTTCATGAACCGGCCCCATTTTTTATTCAACGTAGGCGCATTATAAGCGTCATGTTTGCTGAGTAAGTGAGCCGTTTGCTTTTCGCTCAAAGAATTAGATTTTAGAAGCTGTTGTATATTCTTATAGCCTTGAATTTTCTCCCTATGGCGCATTTTAGGTTTCTGAGAGATTCTTAACACTGTTTGGGTATATTTGCCTTTTTGAACTAAAAAACGCTCAGAGGCCCCTTTATTTGCCAAATATGGCCTATCCAATAACTTGGTTTTTTCAACTTTATTAGCGTTTAATTTGTCAACATTTTGGTCGCTGTTGCTTAACTTAAATTTGACTTGAGGCTGCTTAATGACCTCATAGTTTTTAATTTTTTGTCCGTTCTGTTTTTCTTGTAATCCTTTGTGGGTGACATTCAATTGAAAAGTCCGTTTGTTTTGCTTGATACCTGATAAGATTTTAACCTTTTTTGACTTCCATTGCGGCTTTTTTCCATAAATTCTTTCGTTGTACTTGAGTTCTTGACGTAAGGATTTTTGAAAATCTTTTAATTGTTCTGGCTGATTCTTTTTGTAGTACCACATAACATAATCACGTGATAATTCTTTTGCTTTTTTCATTGTTTTAGCATTGGAACGCGATTTCCGTTTAATTTTATTGTAGTTATCCGGTAAAGCTTTTCCAATTTCTTTCAGCTTTTTTTGATCTTCGATAACATCTTTTGCTCTGCTTTTTTGCTTAGGTGAGTTTATTTCCCGCACGTTTTCTCTAATTTTACTTTTTAAATGTGAGCGTTGTTGATCAATGTTTTTTTGCAGGTTATTTCGGTATTCGTCCGTAATTATTTTATTAGCAAGGACCGACTTAGCTTGCAATATTGAGGTCATGTTTCGTTTGAAATCTTTTCCTGGAGGCTGTTCCGGATCAAAAGTGGCAACGTGAATATGAATATTATCAGTGTTGCGGTGGATCCCCATAAAATACATTGTTTTAGCAGAAAGATTTTCATTGGTGATCATCTTTTGTTCGGCTGCGTTAGCATAGGTCAATAATTGCTTATGGTTTAACTGATCAGTTTTAGAATCGTATAGACCATTTTCTTCTAACCAAGAATTATCAAAAGAATAAACGTCTTGATACATGTAAATATTTTTTTGCTGTTGAAGATCAGTGATCTTGTTGGCAAAGTTTTCTTTATCATGATTCGTAACGTCAATTTTACCGTTCATATTAGTGCCATAAATAACGTTATTTTTGACCGCTTGATCCTCTAAAAGATCATTTGCATTTCGATTCGTTTTAGTCGGGTTAGTCATGTAATTAAGATACCCTTGTGTCCGATTTTTATTATATCTTTGAACATCTTGAGCATTCATATTGGTGGCAATGTTTCTGGACTCATATCTAATATAATCTCCAAAACTTTGTCCGCCTTGGCTGGTAAAAGACATAACAGTAATACCTGGAGAACTCATAATGATCGCCTGCTTTCTAGTCTATCCTAACCCTGGATTATCTAAAGTGTACTTATTTTCCTTAATGATCTTAGGAACTTCTTCCGCATATGCTTTTTGGATAGCATTAGAGTTATCGAAATCATTCCGCCCTGTATAATCAAATAAACAATCTAATAACTTGTGATCTAAAACGATTCTTTGATACATTTCACGTTCCCTTGGAGGCATTAACCCTGTCGAATCTTTTTTCATCAAAAAGCGCAAATAAGTTACTATTTCTTCTTGACGGTGGCCTACTTCAAGGTCATTTTCACAAAAGTCGATTGAATAAATATTTTGCAAAAGTTTAGCAGCTTGCTGACCGATATTTCTTTGCGTACTGTAATCCGCAGCACTACGTTTTCTAAACCTGTTTGGAGTAATAGTATAACGATCCCTAGGTTTATTTTTCTGGGAATGTTTTTGATCAAATACTGTAATATCTTGACGAGCTTGAGTTTGATCTTTTTGCAAGGGATAGTTATAGTCAGTTTTCTTAGTTTTTAAACCACCATTTTTTGATTGTGGTAGTTTTCCAAAATCTTTTTTAACTTGCTCGTCAATTTGATTAAATAAGGCAGGCATATGTTGATCAAGTGAAGAAACTTGATCTATCAAAGAATATGATAGTTCAGTGTCAATATCTTCATTACTTGTTTGTAAAATAAGCTTTGTGATAAACGAACACTGGTATTGTAAAATTTTAATTTGTTTGTCTAGTATGTTTATCTTAGATTTGTTAGTTTTTTTATTTTCAGTATTCTTTTTTTTCTCATTAAAAGACTGTACTAGCAAAGAAAAGGCCATTGGTTCGCTGCAATTTAAAGAACGACATATATCCAAAAAATCAGATTTAATTTGTGGCGGGACTCTCAAACCGAGTCTTGCATAATCTTTTTTTTCCATAAATAAAATCACCTTTATATATTTAAAAATTTTTGGTCTAGCCAATCAGCATTATCTGCCAGTCGTGAAGTTTCTTTATTTAATAATTTAAGTTGCTCAAAAATTTGGTTAAAAGATTGATCAACTTGTGCGGAAAAAAGATTGTCATAATGATCCAGATAAAATTCATTATTGAGGTAGGCTAAAATAATATATTTTAGATAATCTCCTTGACTACTAAATCCTTTTTCTTGAGCACCTTTTTTTAATTTATCATAGATTTCTGGTGGTAATGGCGAGGTTGTTATTCTTTTTTTCTCTGTTGACATGTAATTACCCCCTGTTGTCATTGTACCATTTTGTGCTGTCGTTCTGAAAGAGCATAAAGGCGCTGCACACTTTGCAAGTGTGGTCGGCAGTGCCGACGCGCATTAGACCCTATAATACTAATGATTATAAAGCAAATTAGTAGAATTAAAAAAGTATAAAGAGTGTGCATATTAAATTGATTGACGTCATTTTGACAGCACTCAATAATGCTGGTAATAAAGCTTTTTTAAGCTAACTAAAACTTGCTTCTTTTAAATTGACGTCATAAATGTTGGGACTTTTATACTATCTTTTTATTTTTCTGAGTTGATTTTTCCAACTTTTATTTTGTCAAAATGATAATTTCCTGAAGCCATATCTGACTGTTGAATTTTTGATAATTTGTTCTGCTTTTGAGCACTAGCAATCTCTTTTTTTAGTGTTTTTTGGTTTGCTTTTTGATCAGAAATATTACCGTTTGCGTCGTCAATTTGTGACTTAATACTATCTTTTTGTTCACCCGTTGAATACTTTAGATCTTGATTATATTGACTGATTTTATCATTTTGTTTGGCAATATATTTGTCACCGTCATTAATGTTATTTTGCGCTTTTTTGATTTGCTTTTGTTTGACTTTTTGATTATATGTTTCGGCCATGACACCCTGATTTTTAACCCAATTAGAAGTTAAAGTTTGTTTCTTTAATTTCTTGTCGTTATTAACAAAAATTCTAATTGGTTGGCTATTCCTTTTTTGACTATTGGTGTTTTCATCTGTTCCTGAAAAAGGATCATCTTTATTTATCAAATTTTTATCATCAGTGTTGGATATTCTAACAAAGAAGGTTTTAAAATCTTCGGGTACATTTGAATACAAAACAGTGTAGGAATTAGCACTGATTTGGAAACCTTCCACATGATACTTATTAGAAGTTATTTCGTCAGTATTAAAATGTAAAGTGGTATTAGGGTCAACTTCTCCTGAGCCATTGTTACGATTAAAAATCAATGCTAAACGATTATTTTTAGAATCATACACTTTAGATACCAAAGCTATTTTGTCATTAGTATCTGGCACAGCCTTGTTTTTCCCAATCGGAGTATTAGGAAAGTTATTTTCATGACCTTTTAAAGTAGGATAACCAATAATAAATACAAAACCAAGTACGATCAAAAACAGAGCTAACGGATAGCGGTATTTGGAAGAATCAATATACCAGCGCCGTAACTTTTGCTGCAACTTTTTTGTGTCTTTTTTCTGTTTCTTTTTGCTGGTTGACATCTTCTTACCCCCTTATCCATATCTCCGCTGTTCGGCGTTAGTTAAGTACGTTTTGAATTGAATATTTTGATCGCCGTTGATGTTCATTAAGCAGTTAAATTTTTCAAACTTTGGCAAACTTTCTAAGGTTTGACTGGTAATGGAATTACCCAAAATTTCCTTGATTTGCGGTAGTGCTGTTTCGTCCATATTGAAAAATACCCGGTACTGTAAACCGGAAAAAATCCGTTTTAAATTGCGCATATAATCTTGATACCAGTATTGATTCGTTTCGTTTCTGCCGGCTGGCAGGATAGTTTGTAATTGTGGTGTGGCAAGCATGATCCCACAGTAATATTTACGCATTTCATCTTGCATATTAGCCAATAAATTAGCGGACGCAGGCATTTTGGAATTTAAGATTCGGTGGCATTCATCAATGTTGATCACATAGTGCACGACCTCATCTTCATTGATCTTATTTTGTTTCAACAAACGACGCTGCTTTTTACCATTACTTACTGCTTGTGCGTTGAGCAAATAAAGTAAATTAAAGATCTCTGCTGCAAAAATATTATCACCCATGGCGGCTAATTTTTCGATTTCAAATGATACGATCTGAACCTTTTCAAAATCCGGAAAAGTTGTGAATTTATTGAACAAGGTAGGGAACTCTGTTGTGATCGCTTTATAAGTGTTAATGATACTTCTAAGTTCGGATCGAGTAGCTTCTGGTAAGTGTTGCGAAATAGCTCGATCATATTGTGTCATGAGAAAGTTGATGAAATCACTGGTGCGCGGATATTGTTCATGCGGCAGCCCTAAAACATGAATATCTTCTGGGTGATTTTCAGGATCTTGCGGCCAATAAGCATGACCAGAAACTCCTTCTTTATAAAAATCAATTAGATATTCACGGTGTGTATTCAAGCGGTCAGCGTTAGCGTCGGGATCCAAAAAAGAATACATGGAATTGAGCTTATCAATGTGCGCATAAAAAGAAGCTTTTTCGTCTGCTTCATCAGAATTTGCGTCGGTGTCTTTTGTAATAGTTCCCATGACTTCAAAGGGATTGATAGTGCCGTCTTGACCAGATAGATCAAAGCTGACGCCACCTTCATAATTCATTAAATCGCGGTATTCGTTACTCAAGGTCAAACTTCGGATATAATTGCCACGGGGAATTTGATCTTCGAGGATTTTTTTCAGGAAAGCTGACTTACCCATGCCAGGTTGTCCAAAAATGCCGATAGTTGATCTAGTCCTTTTATTAGTCCGTTGGTTCAGATCAAAGATAACTGGCCCGTCTTGAGGAGTGAAACCTAAAATCGTACCAGTGGGATCTTCTAAGCTGGTGTAATCGAAAGGATAACCACCGGCTAGATCACGACTTGAAAATGGAGCACCTTCACGCTCATTGGCTTGTTCTAACTGCTTGGTATAGGGGAGCAGGATCGACTGAAACTCCATTTTTTGTTCGCCTAAAATATAGACTGCCGACTTGATCCCATAACGATTATTTAATTCATGCCTGATGTTGCCGGTTCTTTCGTCTAATTCTTCCACGGTGTCACCGTAAATAAACAGTCTGAAATGCATTAATTTGGTTATCGTTTGTCCTTCCAGGATCTGTTCTAGGAGATTCTGTTGAGAGCCTAAAGCGATTCCTTGTTGCAGCCGTGATTCTTCGTCGTTTTCTTTACGCGACCTAATTTCACGCATAGAAGAACGGATCTTTTTTCTGGCCTCCGCACTCGACATAGTTCCTACGTCCATAATGGCAATCGTATTGGGTTGCTGGGCGATAAAAGCTTGCCAAAAAATACTCAAACCGGAGGAAGGATAATCATAGAGGTGCAGACAATTCATATAACCGTCACCTTTGCGGACATAGGAATTTTCAAAAGAAACATTGCCTTCTGGTTGCGTGGCCTTGATCAGTTTTTCGTCATAGCCTTGTTCCACATATTTTTTCATGAGTGATTTTAGCAAAATATGACCTCCTTAAAACTTGTAATTCATGTTGTTTAATTGATTGAGTTTGTCTTGAACTTCCTGAGATGTTTTTGGGACCAGATCTAGCACATTTTCTGCTATACTTTCTAAAAGTGCACTGTTTTTGTTCAATTCTTCTTCATTTTTACCAAAGATCACTAGCGTATAGTCCTCGTTATTTTTCTTCAAACCAATATTTTTTAAAACAGTATATTTTTGGTCACAAAGTTGCGCATAGAGTTGATACTTCTTTTGTGTTTCAGAATCTGTAGTTGTTTGAGCAGCTAGTTCCTGGTATTTTTCTGCCTTAGCGGCCCAATAAGTTTGTTGCGCGCTAGTATCAACCGGGTGGGTGGAAAAAATGAATTTCATGTCGCCAGTGTAAATGGAGTACATATAATCAGTTGCACCTACTAGGTTGTTTTGCTGCTGATCATTTAATAGGAAAACACCTTTACCTCTAATTTGATACCAAGCGGTCACACTATCATCTTTCATTAACAAAATGTTATCGTGCAATAACCTTTTGTAATTTAGAAGATCTGGGGTTATCCTGTACTTGTGTTTTTCGGATTTTTTTGAGCTTCTTGCTGGCTTTTGGTCAGCAAGTTCCGTTTTTTTATTTTGGTGAAATAAACGCATACTTAACCACCTCTATATTAAAATAAATTGTTCTAAAAAGCTTGATAAATTAACGTTTCATTCACTTGCACTCTTCTAATTCATTTGCTATAATAATTATAGCAAGTAAATGGAAGGTAGTCAAGGGAAAGGAGGCTTAAACATGCCTGATAAAGAAAAAATTGATAAAGTTATGAAGCAGCTTAATAAAGAAGATTACGATTTACAAGAAATTCCAAATGCCAAGCTTAAAGGAAGAAGCCATAATGAAGCGCCGGAGTTTGAAAAAATATACCAGGAATTAGAAGAAAAACATAAAACAGAAGATCGTAACAACGGGCAAGATATTTAAAGGAAGATAACTATGTTGCAAATGGACGAAAAATTAAATATTGAAGATTTTTGTGACGATCTGAACCAGGAAGTTGCTCAAAAGTCCATGCGCACAATTGGCCGTAAAGCACAAATTTCTTCCGTTGAATTGTGCTTACAACAACTTAAAAAGAGCAATCCGCTCCTGATCGGTGAAGCTGGTGTTGGTAAAACTGCTTTAGTTGAAGGCTTAGCTGAAAGGATCAACCGTGATGAAGTGCCAGCTTTATTACGGGGACGCCATATCATGACGTTAAAAGTCTCCTCAATGTTGAACGATACAGGCCAGTTTGGTAATAATTTAAACTTTGTGCTAAACGAGTGTAAAAAGAATAGTTATATTTTGTTTATTGATGAGATTCACAAAATTGTCGGCGCCGGAGCCGAAGGGACAAAGGCTTTAGATCTTTCAAATTTGCTCAAGCCGGTGTTGGCACGAGGCGAGATCAATATTATCGGGGCCACGACTTTAGCAGAATATCACCAAAAGATCGAACAAGACCAAGCTTTGGACCGCCGGTTCAAAAAAATCATTGTACCTGAAACCACCGTGGAAGAAACTGAGGCAATGTTAGTCGGAGTTAAAGATCTATATGAAAAGCACCATAACCTAACGATCACTCCAGACGCAATCAAAAGTTGTACCGTTTTAGCCCAACGTTATGTTTATACGAATCATTTTCCCGACAAGGCTTTTGACATCTTAGATGAGGTGGCTGCGGCGGCAGCTAATGAAGGTGAGAAAAAATTAGATGCCAATAGTGTTATGCTACATTTTTCCAGGATTTCTGAGATACCTTTAACACAAGTCAAGACAGACAGTGATTTAAAGCATATGGTCCAATTGAATGAGTACCTGGAAAGCCGGATCAAAGGCCAACCAGAAGCCGTTGAAGCGGTCTATCATACAGTATTAAGTACACAGTTATCTGTTTTGAATCCAGAACGGCCGTTAGCCTCTTTCCTATTTTTAGGTCCGACTGGTGTTGGCAAAACTGAAATGGCTAAAGCTTTAGCTAACTTTTTCTTTCATTCAGATAATGAAATGATTCGTTTTGACATGAGCGATTATCAAACTGATAGTAGCGTTGGGGATCTATTAGGAAATAATGAACATGACGGACGCCTGATCAATGCCGTAAAAAATAAGCCGTATTCAATCATTTTGTTTGATGAGGTGGAAAAAGGTAATACCAAAATTTACAATTCTCTTTTACCGTTAATCGACGAAGGTTACCTGCGTGACCGTTATAATCGGGCAATCAGCTTTAAAAATTGTATTATAATCATGACTTCAAATTTAGGGGGTGATTTTCTTAACAAACGGTTTAATGACAATTCAGCAGAAGAAAATCAGTTTTTGCGGCAAAGGAGGTTAGATGACCAAGTTCAGGAAGAATTAAAAGCTTATTTCAAGCCGGAATTTATCAACCGGTTAGACCGGATCGTGGCTTTTAATAAATTAAATGAGGAAAGTCTCAAGGAAATCATTAAAAGTAAGCTTAAAAATATGCAAAATGCTTTATTTGAACAGCGAAAAATCGAGATCGATTATGACTGGGATCGCATGATAGAATTTATCTATAATATTGCTAACGACGGGCGCAACGGTGCACGGCCAGTTGATAGGACCATTTCGCAACAAATTTTAGGTGTCTTATCCGAAAAGATTATTAAGCACTCGGACGAAGATTTCAACTTTTTCAAAATTGCGGTAGAAGGCAGATCAAGATCGAAAACAGACATTGTAGGAAACGAACGACTAAAAGTGACTGCTTACCGCCTATAAAATAAGGGGTAAACACTAATGGAATATTTGAATGAAGCACTAAAGATTATTAGTCAGAAACCAATCTCAGCAACGCACGGCTTATGTAGCAGTTTACAAAAAGTGGTTACTAACCCAGGGATCAACAGTGGGGCAAAAGGTTTATACCTATTATTACTTATGTTACCCCCGGAAAAAGCCGAGTTTATGACACAAGAGGATCTCACTAAAAAATACGCTAAGGAAACTCAGGTCACTTTAGTTAGGTATTTTAACAAGCATTTAACACCGCTCAAACTAGCAGTACGCGGCCATAAAAAAATAGACGTTAATCAAACAGAACAAAAAACTAGCTCGTGGGCGACTTTGATCGACTTACCGACTAGTCGTGGGCCGCGACCTTTCCTATTGCGTCAGCGAGATTCTTTCATTTACTTAAAACTCTTGGATCAATATAAAAAACAATATAAACGTCAAGGACAGAAAAGATTGATGTTAGACATACAAGCAGCATTGACCGATCCGAGTTGGACATTTCAAGCAAAAGGTATATTTGGAGTGATCCTTTTTGCAGGTGGGGTTGAGCCGCAAGATTTTATCATACCCACGCTATTACAATTTTTGTACGAATCAGAAAACAAGACCAAGGACAATATTGATGAAATGAAGGAGGTGAGTGCCAATCACAGTGTAGTCAGAAATGCACTATTATTAGTTTCGTATTTGTAACTTGTGTGAACATATAGGAGGTAATGGCAATGTTTGAAAATTTGCAATTAATGGCCTTTACAGCAGTCCAGAATTACAAAGAAGCAATCAGTGATACATTAGGTGCGCAAAAAGGTTTTATTGGTGATGTCGGAGATAATTTTGGAAACACGATCGACACTATTACTAAAAATGCTACCACGATTGGTTTTGCGTTGGCTGCTTTGATCATTGTTGTGACAGCAATCATCTTCTTTTCAGGGGACGAGCGGAGCGCAGCTAATTCCAAGCGGAAATGGATCTCAGTCTTTGTTGGGATCATCTTGTTAGTAGGTGTTCGTTTCTTTGTTAATTGGGCTAAAGGACAAGCACAACAAAACTTTGGTTCATAAGAAACAAGGAAAGATAAATAAGAAGAGGAGTGAGAAATTACCCCTCTGATACATATTGGTGAGAGGAGGAATGTTCATGACTGCAAATAAAGAACAAAAACCAATATTTGATAATTTATTACAGCAAAAAGTTTATTTCAAATTCGACGAGAATGATGTGAATTATACGAAACCAGAAATACAAGAGATCCTTCTCTCGCCGAAGACAGCTCCCTATTTTACGATTGAGGACAGTAAGGTAATACTAGCAAAACTAAGAGCACTACCTGAAAGTAAACAGAAACAACTGGGTAAAAAAATTTACACTGAATTGTATCTCAACGGTGGCTTACTTAATACCATAGAATCTGAACCGGATCTGTCATTTGCTTTTGATTTTTCAAAACAAAATAATGATGATTATGGTTTGTATGATTCAATAGTAGCTTCAATAAATCAGGAAAAGCACCAAGATATTTTACGCTCAGTCAAACAAGAAATTGAAGCCCAGCTTAGGGAGCCAAGCCCAACAGTAACAAAGGTTAAGCAGACAGATACAGTAAGAACAGATACAGTGCATAATGATAATAAGGAAGCACAAACAAAACTAGAGTCCAAGCCGGAGCAAAACAAACAAACCATAGGAAAGGGTAAAAACAAGACACAGGACGAAAAGAAAGAGCCCGATAACTCAGAACCTGATGAACAGGCGGAAGCAAAAACAAATGAGGAAGATATGGATTTTCAAGTTGGAGATGTAGCAGCAGAACAAGAAGAACAAACTGCTAATTTACCAGCACAATATCATTTGGAAATGCCGCGGATTATGGCTGATTTTGAATATTATCAAAAAAATGACCAAAATAAACAACCAGGTCCGCTAGATGAAGGCTTTACACAGTTTCTAGTTAGACAGCAAAATGAACGGATCAATAATCAATTACGTGCTAATTATCAAAAATTAGCCAGCTACGGTCGAAGTTATGCGCAAGAGAGATTAAACAGATATGAAAAACTGTTAGCGCAGAAAAAAGAAGAACTAGACCAGCAATACCTTGATCCAGACACTTTAAAGGATAAACTTGATAGTAAATATCAGGAAGAACTCTCTCAAGCAGATAAACAAAGAACTGAGAAAACTGAAAATATTGATAAGCAGCGGCAAGACAGTTTAGCCAATGCTAAAAAAGAATACGAGCAGCAAGTCAATGAGATCAAAAAGCAGTATGAGGATCAAGAAGCGCGTGAATTGACTGAACTTAACGAGAAACTTGACGGAAACCGCAAGCAAACGGTCCACGGTGTTTACGAAGCTTATCAAGAAATGGCACAGGAAAATGCAGACCAAGAATTGTCACAGTACCGTGACAAGTTAGCAAAGCAATTACAAGATGATGTAGATCAGATCAACGAGAAAAATAATGACCTTGCAAGTGAAATTTATGCCGCGTATCAAGCAGACCAGCAACAGGCACGAAAAGAAGCTATGCAAGAGGCACGAGAAGAAGTTGAAATTGCTGCGAAACAAGCAGAAGGGCAACAATTTGCGGCGGCAGCTAGGCCTAAACCTCAACCACAACCGCAGGTCACGAGATATACCTCAGAAACACAACCACAGCAACAACAACCACAAACACAAAGTCAACCAGATAGCCAGACACCCAAGTCTGACGAGTCCAAGTCAAATGATAGTAACAGGAGTTTTTCTCAAAAATTCCAGGAATGGTTAGAAAAATTTAACAACTTAGATAAAAGAATTAAATATGGCAGTATTGCAGCAATCGTAGTGATCGTTGCTGGTTCAGGATTATTTGTCGGTTTGCATAAAGAAAGCTATGCAGATGATATTCAAGAAGGCAAATATGAGCAAGCGGCAGACGATTATCCCGATAAACGTGTCGCAATCGAGCAACATTTATATAAAGGTGTTACTAAAGGTGATTCAGACGCAGCAAAACAGTTAGTAGCCTTCAATAAAAAGTACCCCACAACATACGGCAAGTTTGATAGTGCAGTTTTAGCACAAGATTGGAAAAAAGCTTATCAAATTTATGATAAAAACCAAAAGTCAATTAACAAATTAGATAACCGGCAATCAATCGTGGGTTATGTCTTACTGAAAAATGGTTATTATAGTGAAGCTAACAAGATCGCTAAAAAAGCCAATGACAGTACGCTAAATAAGGTTATGGACAAATATCAAGAACTGGCAAAACAGCGTCAAGATTTAACAGGTCAAAAGTCAAACGCACAAAAAGAAATTCAAAGTGCTAACGACACTAAAAACAAGGAGAATCAGAAGAAAAAAGACAAAGATCAAAAGAAAATCGACAATGCCAACAAAACGATCGAAGATCAACAAAAGACAGTTGATTCAACTAATAAGCAATTAGACCAGATCGACGACCAAATGAGTAAGATCTAAACCGTCACATCATAGGGGGTGATAACGGTCAGTTAAAAAGTGGTTACCCACCACCAATGTGTATCGCACCTTTTTTAGAAAGGAGAGAGCAAAGTGGACAGATCCAAGAAAAAAGTCACAGGAGTTTCCCTACTTGCCTCGGTTTTGGTTTGTGGCGGTGTACTTGCTTCTTATCATTCTAATGCGGCGGAAAATTATCAAAGTGGAGCTGCTAAGACTGAAAAAGTTAAGTCGCAAAGCGTATTAGGCACAGTAACTAAGACTTCAAGCAAGCAAAGTCAAGCACCTAAAACTAAAAGCAGCAATTTAGCAGGTGTGCTCGGTTCAGTGCAAGGTTCTAAGGCCACAAGTAAGAAATCAAGTCAATTGCAGGGCGTTTTAGGGTCGATCAGTCACCAAGAAAAACCGAAAACGGAAAAGCCAAGTGAATTAGGTGGCGTGTTAGGATCCGTACAGAAACCACAAAGAACCCAGCAACCCAGCAACTTAAATGGCGTCTTTGGTTCGATCAGTGGTGACAAACAGGCTAAAACCACGCAAAGTAATTTGACCGGAGTTTTAGGAACTGTACAGAAATCCCAACAGAAACCAACCAGCAAACAAAGTAATTTGCAAGGTGTTTTTGGTTCCATTGGCGCTGAACCAAAAAGCGACAGTCCTAAAAGTCAAGGTGAGTTGAATGGAGTTCTAGGTTCAATAGGGGAAAAACCATTACAAGCTCAACAGAACGCTAAACAGTCAGAATTAACTGCTACTTTTGGCACGATTGATCAAGCTAAAAGTGATTCAACGGTCGAGCAACCTAATCATGCCGGCACAAGGGCCAATGTTGAAGCTCCGACACAGCGGCCAGAGCAACAACCGCAATCAAGCAGATTGTCCCGTGTATTCGATCAATTCGCAACATTAGGTGATATTAACGCGCCTGGACAACAGCAACAAGTTTCTACAAGAAATGAGATAGCTGATCAACGGCGAGCAAACTTTCACCAAGAGTATCAAGCGCAGGAGCCAACACGTCAATCTGAACAAACGGCTACGCCACAACAATTGACATGGCGTCAAAGGGTCTCACAACGTTTTTCTAACCGTTTTGGTTGGTATCGTGGCAATTCAGAGCAATCAGAGTCCGAACAGTTCGTAACATCAGTAGACAATGATGATAATACTCAGACACCTGTTAACGACAAAGCACCAGCAGTCGAGCGTGTTCAAGGACAAACCGAAGCGTCTGAACCAGATCAAAACACGGTACCAGAAACAGCACAAAGAACCGATACTGATAAGACGGTAACCCAAAAACAAACTAATTTTGTGGTAAAACCGCAAAGCAAGGCTGCTCAACCGCAGACAGCTAATGTGCAAGACCAATCCGAAAGTAAAGCACCACAGGCAGATCAAGAGAGCACACAGGCGCAAAACAGACAGGCTAATGCTGACGAGCAGAATGAGCAAGAACAGGGCAACCAACCAGATCAAGGGCAAAAACAAGATCAAGTAGTTGCTCAAAATCAAGCACAAAAAGTAGCTGCGCAACAAGAAGCTGAAAAAGCTCAACAAGCACAACAGGCTATTGTACAAGCCCAAGCTCAAAAGCAACAGGAAGCAGCCAATGTAACAGCTCAGTCGCACCAAAATCAAACGACTCAACCGACTAATGCTCAACCTGCACAAGATCAGAAAGCAAATGATCAAAGCGCCAACCAACAAGTAAATGGTGATAAGAATAACAATGAGCAAGCCGGAAAAGCTGAAAGTCAAAATCAGACTCAAACAGCCACACAAGGCCAGCAACAAGTTGACACGACAAATGTTAAGTCTGAGCAGACACAAGGAAACCCTAAGCAAGACACACAGGAAAATTCAGGACAAACAACACAAGACAATTCCGCAACAAACTCACAGTCTGAACAAGGTCAAGCAACACAGAACCAAGATCAGGCAGCCGAGCAACAAACTCAAGATAACGTCCAATAAAAGGTAGTGTAGGGGGCCGTAAACATGGAACTTAATTTTAATTTAAAAAAGAAAAAGGAGTTTGATCCTAACAGGAATCGGTTTGCTAACGAAGACTACGGATTAAACAGTGAAATCATAACGGAAGATCAGCGGCGTGCGATCACCATTAAGGCGATCATTAGAGCCGTGATAGCTTCCTATGTGATCACTGCCGGGATATTGTTAGTAAGCTATCTTTTGTCAGTGATTGAACCAATTGCGACCCACCAAAGCATTGCCAGTTTGGACCAACTGTTATCAGGAGCATTAAATGAGGTACTGAACCACGTTTATGCACTTGTCTTTCTGGTCCCTGGTCTTAATATCCTATTAAGCTTAGCGACCATGAATGCTGGGTGGATCAGTACCTCGGTTTTGCACTTATTCATATATTTATTAGTGCTCGTACCGACAGCTTATATCTTGATCAAGATTGCATGGCAAACACACCGAAAAATCAAAGTTATCGAAGAATCAAAAATCAATAAAAACCAATTAGGGGACTCCAGATTCACCAAGCCAGAAGAATTAGTCAAACAATACGAAATTGTGCCTGATCGGACAATCAAATTTGACGGGTATGGTGGTCTCCCTATCTCGCACTTACCGGCTTCAAATCCAGCCTTACAAGCCAGAATCGACAAAGAAGGCAAGATTGACCGGAAAGAAGCGGAACAAAAAGGGGTAGAAGGCTATTACCTGGTGACCTTAAAGAAAAATCCCACTAATTCAGTGGTATTGGGGACGACTAGATCAGGGAAAGGTGAGCAATTTGTTAAAGCGACAATCGACTCATTGAGTCGGGCTTCACACCGACCTTCGTTGTTGATCACTGATCCGAAGGGTGAACTATTTAGATCGACCAACGATTTATTAAGAAGCAGAAATTACGATACTTATGTAGTGAACCTAGACAATATGAATTTCAGTAACACCTATGATCCGTTAGCCCAAGCTAAGTTTTATTTATTGAGGAACAACTTAGATGAAGCGGTCCGATCAATCAATGAAGTGGCCTTGAGTCTTTATCCAAAGCCAGTTCAAGGAAGTGCTTTCTTTGCTAAGTCGTCGCGAAATTTATTTACTGGTATTGTGTTAGGAATCGTGTGGCATCAATTAAGAGCCTATGATAAAAAGCTATCAAAAGTCACTATGCACAACGTTATTGCCACAGTCACTATGTTAGGTGGTACTTCTATTAAGATCGAAGAAGGACAACAAGTTAATTATCGGAAAATTGATGATTTCTTTGAACAAATTTTAGCTTATTCAAAGCAACCTAATGCGGATAGTTATTTAGCCCATATAGGGGAACAGGCTTACCAATGGTACAATCTTTCAGGTATTGCAGGAGACCGCCAAAGAGGCGTAATTTATTCAGATATGGTGTCAGAACTGGCACTGTATTTGCAAGGAGATATTTCAAGACTGACAACAAAATCTTCCTTCAATTTAAGAAAATTTGGTTTCCCCCGTCAATTGTATGTGGAAAGTGGCCCCCAATATAATCGCATTAAGTTAGAAATTGCCTTTATTATCAATGATAAAGAAGTCGAAAAAGAATTGGTCTTAACAGATGATACAGGTAGAGCAGATATAGATTTCTCTACAAAATTTACTTATAAAGATAAAGTGGTGGTCCAGATCAGATATTACCGCGCCGGAGAAAATCAAGAATTAAATTATGACGTGCACCGTGAACGCTTAGGGGACGGCAGAGATATTACGATCACTCCAGAAAGTGAGAACTATCCATTTAAGATCAATATTGATTATGACGATCGCCCGGTGGCTTTATTCGCGATCATACCGGCTTCCAGAACTGCTTATAATACCATTGCTGCTTTCCTGATCAACCAATTGTATATGGAGTCAACCATGCACGCGGCCCACACCAACAACGGTAAGACTTATTATCCGATCGTAGTCGTAGGTGATGAGTGGAACAATATCCCAGCCATACCAGAATTTGATAATAAACTGTCACAGGGCCTGGGGATCGGTTTTACATTTAATATTTTTCTACAATCACGGGCCGGCTTGAAATACAAATATGGTCATGATAAAAGCGAGATCTTGTGGGATAACCTGAATACCAAAATCTTCTTAACTTCTAGTGAAAGTGACACCCGGAAATGGTATAGCGACTCATTAGGAGAAAAGACCGTGGTCCTTGGCAGCAAGACTGGTCAATTGGAGAACTTAAACGAGTTTGGTTCAGAAAAAGGCATGTCGCAAAGTGAACGGTTAGAGGGTCGGCCGTTATTGACCTCAGATCAATTAGGGGCCTTAGTTGCCGGAGAAACAGTCGTGATTAGAAGTGGTGACCGGATCGACAAAGACGGTAACAAGATCGTGCAATACCCGATATTTAACACAGGCGAAATGGAATTACCACAAAGCCATGATATTCATAGCTATATCGACACTGGCAGAAATATGTTAGAGCAGCACCTTTATAAGCAACAAACTAATATCAATTTAGATGATTATGAGATCGACTACTCCGATATGAACTTTGATGATGATTTGCCGGACGTAAGTGAGTTAGAAGAGGAGAAATCAGAATGAAGAATAAAAAATGGCTAGTATTGCTAAGTTTGGTGGTTGTATCCCTATTTTTTGTGAGTGCTTGTAGCAATGGTGACGATAATTCAACGCCAAGAAAACCAGCTTTAACGCAAAAGCAACGCTTTGAAAATAAACTGATAGGAGGTCATTGGGAGTTTAGAATGGCACAAGATCCAATCAAAAACTATGAAAAAGCTACTTTAAAAGACGGCTCTTATAGTGAAGGAGAAATGTTTCTTGATAGCCAAGACGACGCACAAAAGCAAGGTAATTCATACGGTAATAAAGCTCCAGGAGAAAAAGCAGATTTAAAATTAGGTGAATCTACAATTACAAAATTAAAATTATATAAAAATGGTAATGCTAAAGATGATAGGGGCTTATATGAAAGTTGGCGGATCACCAATGACAAACCAAATAAGAATAATTATTGGGTACTTGAATTACAACCTAAAGATCCTTCAACTACATTTAAAGGAAAAATTTATGTGGAAAATAGTAAAATTAAAGGCCATGATAATCTTTTATTTGCAAATTTACAGGACAAAAATTTTAAAAAAAATCGTATGACAACTGAATCAATGGTATTAGTTAAATTTGATAAATAGGAGATGATTATATGCAGCTTCCAAATATATTTTTTGTCGGCGATTTTAACCAGTGGCTAAATTCGTTGGCAATTACCAAAGGAATGAATTGGGCCGCACAAAAAATTATTGGAGCAGCTTCCACTGTTTGGAACGGTTTTACAAAAAGTGGTAGTACAGAAGATCAAATGAAGCAAATTTTTTCTAAATTTGATAATTATTTTCACGCTGTAAGTTGGATTTCAGGACCAATTAGGGAAATAAAGAACGAAATATTTCACGGCCTTTATCATATTACCAACGGCTTAGAAGATGTTTACCACGGTGTTTTCGGAATTGTTGGCATGGCTGGCGATAGTGCTTTTAATGCAATTAACAAAGTGATGTTAGGTTTTTCAACTATTATCCTATTGTTTTTCTTGATTAAAGCAGCCTATCAATTTATTTATGGTGACGAAAATATTTCTCCCAAAACAATTGTCAAAAATTTAGTAGCTTATTTTGGCATAATTGTCTTTATCCCACTGACATTAAATTTAATGACATCTATGTTTGCGAGTGCAGGAACCGATTATTCTACAAACAATGGTGTTGATTCCAACTTTGATACATCTTACTTATTTGCTAAAAGTGACGGAAACGATAATTTAGCCTTTCAGCCAGTAAAACACAATGTAACTGACTTAACATTTTTAGCTAATAAGAACTTTAAATATTTACCAGAACATTATAAAAACGGTGCAAATACTATAACTGCTGCAAGCTCAACGAACAGCAAAGGAAAAGCCAACGGTAATTCTTTTGATAATACAGATTTTACGGATATTGTTGAAAATGATGACATGAATAAAAATAATAACATTCCCAAAGATCTATTTAAGTATAAATTAGTTAATAAGTCTGCTTCACAATCAGGAAAAAGCAAAAAACTATCAACAAATGTAGGGACGAACAAATTAAGTCAAGGTGTTTGGGGGAAAATTACTCAACCTCACTATGAACGATACGCAACACATACCTTCTTTATGATTGCTGAATGGTTAATGATCGACGCTGTTTTTATTTTTATGGCAGTTAAGATCGTGACTGATGTTTGGGAATTGGTGACCATGCAAGCCGTAGCTCCAGTGGTCGGAGCTATGAACTTTGGCGGTAGTGGTAAAGTTAAAACCTTTATTCAAGCTACGATCAACCTGTATGTTGGTTTAGTCTTTAATGCAATGTTGGTAAAACTTTACACAATTGCACTTGGAGTGGTCAATACCTGGTTACCAGGTAACGTAAGTAACGTCCGACTTGGCTTATATACTGTGATCGCACAATTAGGCTTGTTCTTAGGTATCCTGAAAGGCTCAAGCATTGTAGATAGATTGTTAGGTACTAGAAGCGGTGCAAGTCAAACAGCTCTGCCAGTTGCTGCTCTTGCAGCACTCGGTGGCTGGGGCGCCTTTAAAGGAGCACAGACCGCCGGAATGGCTGCCAGAGCTGGGCTTGCAGGCGGTGTTGGGGCCTCAAAAGCCTTAGCACAAAAAGCACGAGGCACTGCTAAATCTCATCAGGCTATGAAAAGAAATGCTGCTAACAAAAATAAACCGCAAGCAGGATCAGGAGCTAGGACACAAGCTAAATTACAAGCACAAAAGGGTAAACCAAAAGACAATAATGCTAATTTGGAAGAAAAAATTGGATCCGAAAATCAACGTGGAAACTTTGGTAAATTAACGCCAGAGAAACAAGCAACATTACAGAAAAAACAACAGCAGCAACAAAAAGAACAGACAGCACGTAGGAAACAAGAACAAAAACAACAATCAAGTAACAATAATAACTTAGATAAAGACAAAAAGCAGGACAATAAGCAACAAGGAAGTCAAGACGAACAAGAAGCTAGAGCTCAAGCAGAAAGAAACCATGATAGTCAAAGTGAAGTTGACGATCAGAACTTAGAGAGTCCAGAAAATCAAACTACCACAACAGACAATGAAGGTCTTGAAACACCTAATGCAGAAACGCAAACAAATAGTGATCAAGACATTGATCCAGAAGTAGCTGGTGCAGCAAGTGGAGCAGCAATGAGTTCATCATTGGAAGATAGTGCAGGACAACCCAATCATGGTGAGACCTTTGGTAAGAGTGAAGAACCTAATATTAATTCAAAGACAAACAATGGTAGTCAACCAACAACAGCAACAGGTCCGACTGTAAACAACAATGATAGTTTAAGCCGTGAAAGTTCCAATAATGGCACAGTGCCAATCAGAGAACAATCCAGTGGTGGTGAAGGTGCCAATGTTGGTCCAGCTCCTAGGCCAGAAACAAGTCAGACGCAAAGTAATTTAAATATTGACAGCTCTAATAGGGGCAGTGATTACGGCCAGGAACAACCATTGTCTAGGGAGCGTCAGTATGCTAGAGGAGATCATTTCGAACATGGCCAGTCTGAAAGTGATCCTGGGTCTCATTATGCAGCTAATAAGCAATACGATCCCACTGATTATTACGACAGAAGGACAAGAACAGGCCGACAACGTCCAGAAGAAACACCTAACGCACGTCACAGTGCAAGTAAAAATGATTTAGACGGAGAATCCATTTATCGGAAAGTTTTACGAGAAACTAAAGCAGAATTGCGCAAGCAACAGTTGGGTGGAAAAGAAGGAAGCCAACAAGGTGCACAAACGCGAGCAACGGCAGGACAATTAGGCTCACAGGTCGGTTATTCAACTTTGTCAAAACAAGAACCGGAGCACGGTAAAGAAGATATGTAGGGAGAGTGAGAATCAGTGACTTTTGGAGCAATCAAAGATTTAGGTACCAGAATGAAATTAGCGCCCATGCTCTATTTAGGGGACGCTGCGATCGCCATAGCCTTCTTTATTTGGGGCGCGATCACCGCCGGGTGGTTTATCCCTAATAGTTGGAAGGCTTGGCAGATCATGTATTGGATCTATTGCACGGTCGTAGGGATCTGGTTAGTCCTCCCCTCACCAAATCAAGGTAAAAGGAACTGGCAAATGCTGATCATGACATTGATCATGGATAAAAACAATAGTTGGTTTTCAATTTAGAGGGGGTTTTGGTCTATGCAGATCAAAGTTAATTCATGGAGGAGTTGGCTGGATTACGGGCTTGCCATAGTCCTTTTCTCCCTATCAGTGTTTTGGTTTACACCAATTGCAGAACAAAAGGCAAGTCCTATGATAGTGATCGCGTGGGCCTTAGTTGAGATTGCACTTTGTAGTGTTTTGTTGTTTTTATACTATCGACAACAGCCTAAAGCGCAATTTTCTACGATAAATTTATGGTTTATTGTGCGTCAATATGTAGTTTTGATCGTGGTAATTTTTATTTTGAGCATGATCCATACACATTTGACCAGTGAGACTAATACAACCAATAACACCAATATCACAAGTATGATCCAACAATCAAGCTGGTTAGCGATCATGACCGGCTTACAAACCAGTTTATTTGCACCAATTACGGAAGAATTGTTATTTAGAGGGTTACTTTTGAGCAATTTCAATAAAAAAACACAAAAGCCACTCTATTTAACAATTATAGTGGGGAGCAGTTTACTGTTTGGTTTATTACATGCCAATACCAGTTTTTCAGGCAATATGATCTATATTGGCATGGCGTTAGTGCTTTGTTGGACCTATGCGAAACATGAAAATATCTACGAGAATATTGGTGTTCATATGCTCAACAATATTATCTCGTTAGTAGCTATGAGCTTAGGACTTTAAGAAGGGGGCAGTTAGATGTCACGCGCGAAGAAATGGACACTTTTTCTGTTAATTGGCTTAGTGATCGTGGTTGCTGCCGGCGCTTATTTCCTGATTGCAACGATACCAGTAGTTACTAATGATAATGGCGATAAATGTAGCACCAATAGTGATATTGCCGACGGACCAACGTCACAAGATCAGTATGCGGTTGCTAAATATGAATATGATTTTTTTAGGAAAAAAGGAATGGATCCAGAACATGCGGCGGCTTTAGTAGGTTATTCAGACGCCGAGTCGGGCGGCTTAAAACCGGCCGTCAGACAAGTAGGAAATCAATCAGAAGCACAAACAGGTTGGGGACTTTTTCAAGTTACCCCGATCGACCGTTTAAAGAACTTTGCTAAGAACCAAAATATTGATTGGAAAGGCGAAAAAGTTCAGTGTGAGTATGCTTGGCAGGAACTACATCATGCGGTCTCAGCACAAGGAAATGTAACCAAAGCTGGCCCCGACTGGATCGACTTATATCATCATGGTGTTTCACTCAAAGAATGGTGGAAACTAAAAGATGTTTCTAAAATAGCCGGCATTTATACCGATTGCTTTGGCCGTGGAGCAGCTTCACATTATAGCAATAATGATCCACACGAAGTTAGAGCGCGGAAATGGTACGCCAAGCTAGCTGGAAAAGACGGTGACACTGGTGGAGGTAATGTGGTTGACGCTAGTGAAACGGGTATCTCATTGGACGGAATTTCTGGTAAATGTGAAAACAATGGTGGTTCTGACGATAGTTTGAATGTAAAAGGCGGTAAATTAGCTTATTTTGATAGTATTCAATCTTATTTGATCAAGTGGAAAGACGGTAAAAGTCCTTATAACTATGGTGGCGCCGGAGATAATCTTGACACCGCTGCTGGAGCCAAAAAAGGGACCGACTGTTCCGGTTTTGTGGCCTGGGTGATGAAACATGTCGGGATTAACTTTTCAAGTTCACGGCCGACAACGATCACCATGTTCCATAATGATGTAAATGTGATCAGTGAGAAAAAGGCTAAAGCTGGTGATCTGGTATTTTTTGAAGGTAAATCAAATCCGGGGCATGTGGGTATTTATATTGGTAATGGTCAAATGATCGACGACCAAAACCGTGGGATCATTAAAGAAAAAGTTCACGCCTCTTATTGGCCGGATCTTCAATTTGCGAGAGTTAAAAGTAGCTTAGTACCCAAGAAATTTAGATAGGAGGAACCACAAATGCGAGATAATAGGTTAGTAATGGCACTAACAGCTATGGTCGTGATTTTATTAGGTGCTTTGCTGCTGAGTCAATATCAAAAAAAGCAAGCCATTGAGCAACTTAATGACCAAGTTAAAACAGCACAAACCAAGGCAAATGATGAAGCAGAAAAAATTGACGAGTTACAGGCCAATAAAGTGCAACGTTATACCGTAAAAAGTTTAAATGATCGCAGTAAAAAAGCGAAACCCACCGTCGATAATTTTTTTAAAGCATTGGACCAGTGGGATAACGGCAATGAATGGTTGCAACGTGTTAGCAAGGCTGAAAAATATACTAACGATAAACAGATCGTAGAAAATTTTGTCGGCGGCAAAGGTGATAAGAAGTCCAATGAAGAACAGGCTAAATCTTTGAATGCTAATCATGCTAAACAAAAAATCAATGAGACGCACTGGTACTCAGAAAAAAGTAATGGTAATAAAGTGACTGGTCTTTATTTGATCAAAACGACTGAAACCATAGGTGGAGATGAAGGAACACATAATACGCAAATGTTCAAAGTGACCGAAGATTTAGAAAATAATAAGATCACCGCAATTTCCCCTATGAGCTTAGAATAGGTGGGATCAAGATGAAGATAAATTTTGCTAAAATCAATAAATGGTTGGTCACCTTGATATTAGTTTTAATAGTTGTTTTATTTGCGGTCCCTGCCGGATTGAGATTAAGTATGTTAGGACATCAGGCTCCACCAGCACAGATCAAAGCAGGAGAAACACTGTATTTTTATCGAGATGATTGTAAAGCGTGTCAGCGTGACTATCCGAAAGTAATTTGGGAGAAAATAACCGGTAAAAAGATAATTATGATCAATACTAATGGTCCGGCAAATCAAGAGTTAGTTACAAAATATAACATAACAGAAGTACCAAATAAGGCACAACAGAGATAACTCATGCAACATTTTTCAATGTTGCATACATAACATAACAAACTAGCATAAAGGAGAATGTAATCATGAATGGAGCACAACGAATATTTGGAATAATCGTAGCAATTATAGCGATTTTATTTGCACTTCATATTGGTAAACCTCATAGTGGAAATACTGGTTGTGCTTTTGTAATCTTCATATTTGCACTAATAGTATTAATTGGCTTGTGGGGATTTTAGTTAATGATTGCAAAATGAAGCAATTAATAGCATACTTAAATGGTAGTAATTATTAATAAGAGGGGGTAATTTTGTTGGCTATGAATAAAAACTATATAACAAAAAAGCCTCTTGGCATTGAGTTACAACACAGATTAAAAGAACGTGGAATAGAGGTATCACAACAAACTACTCAAATTATGATTAGCGAGTTAGTGCAAATGATTGATGATCACTTACACACAGGTACTGATGTACGAATTAAAGGGTTGGGACGTTTTACATTGAAACAAGCTAAGGCTAGAAAAGGGCGTAATGTGCATACTGGTGAAGAAGTCAATATACCTTCTCGCAAAGTTGTTCGTTTCGTACCTTCGGAAGCTTTAAAGTTTAGTACAAAGCCCAGAAAATGAAGTTGTTCTATTTTTATTGACATAATAAGGTTAGAGGAATATACTTCATTGTAGAAGATTAAAATTAAATAAAAAAAGTCAAAAAAAAAAGACCTGATCGCCACAGGTCTAAGGTGATGAACTCGAAACGCCAATTTCCGTTCATTATCTAATTTAGGTAAGGACCACCGCCAAGTAGCCTTATCTAATTGGTAAGCAATCCTAAAAATTTCCAACAATTGCTTACCTGACTTCTTAATTATATCAGTAAAACTGACTTAAAACAAACTTTTTGAAAGCTTGTTAGGAAGCAGATAAGATACATAATTTAGAAATCAGGTAGCGCAAGGGAATCAATGCGTTACCTGATTTTTTTTATAAAAAAGAGCCTCGCTTAAAAACAAGACTCGATTTTATCTTTAAAATTTATTTCATTCAAAACTTTGGCGAGCGCGAATGAAATTTGACCAAGTACAAGCACACAATTGATATTTAGCAAGGAATCAAAATATGTTGAATGTACCAAACAAATAATTGTCCAAAAAGGAGACCATTAAATGTTAGCTATGAAACAGGACAAAGAAATATCTGAAAAAAGATTATTTCATGTTCAGTTAAACACGCAAGTGACCGAAAGGGGGTCATTACATGTTTACTGAATTAATACTACACAATAAAGGACTTATAAGCAAGTCTTTGTTACCCAATAAAGACAAAAATGGTGTAATCTTTACTTTTAATAATAAAACAGACTTGGCACACGGACGTGGACAAATTATCCGGAGCTTTAAAACTTTAGCAAGTGCACAGGGAACGCATTGGACACCCAATATTTTTAACGGCGGTAGAAACTATCACGGCCAAGTTTCAGGCTATTGTGAAGATCATTTAGTGGCGATCAACACTTTTGTAGTTGATATTGACTTTACTTATGAGCAAAAACCAGATGAGATCCAGATTTTGAGTGAAGCAACTCAAGCCACTAAATTTACGCCGACTTTGATCGTTGCCACTGATCGGGGTTATCAACTTTATTATGTCTTGGATCACCCTAGTTATGTTTCTAATGCTAACAATTACCGGTCATTGAAGACTGCGCGCAAAATTTCCGCTAATTTGCGTGCGGCTTTACATGCCGTCGAGCCGGCCACAGATACTGGTTGTAATCATTTTGGCGTTTTTCGCCTCCCAACGAAACAAAATGTAGTCTTTGATTTGGCTAACTTAACGGCTAATGAAGGTACGATCTCTTTTAATGAGCTAAAAGAATGGTCCCTTAATTACAGTCAAGAACAATATGCAGCACAAAAAACTATGCGGCTGTATTCTTACCATGTAACTCGACCCCAAGTTGAGGAAGCATGGTTCGATCAATTAAGACATACAACACATATTTCTAGTGGATCAGGTTATGCGCGGAATAATGCAATTATGACCTTATCTTTAGCTTGCAAACAATCCGGTTGGGATCAATCACGAATTTTAGCTGAAATGAGGAGCTTTAACAGTCAATTAGATGAACCATTACCCCTCAAAGAAGTTGAAACGACCGTAGAATCCTCCTGTCAGCACGGGTATCAAGGTGCCAGTCGGCAATACATCAATGGACTCTTAGAAAATTGGGTCGGACAATCTTATCAAGGGTCAAGCAGTCAAAAGTGGTATAAATTTAAAAAAAATAGGGAAGAAAGAACATATAGTCATGCACAAGAATGGCAAGAAGATCTGATCGCTTATTTGCATGAAAAAATTAATTTACATCAAGGATATTTGCAAACAAGTTGGAAACGAATTCAACAAGATTTGCAGATACCCAAAACAAGTCTGAAACGTTTAAGCAAAAAAATGAAGAACCAACAAAAATTGATCCTCGAAACTAAAGCAGGACGATTGGGGTTTGTTAAGATCACCTCGCCAGAGATCTTACAGCTAACTGTCGCGATTCAAGGAAAGACCTGCTACCAGAACCTTTTACTGCATTTTAAGCAGGCAGCACGCTTTGTCTGGCGGGTAATTAGCCATTCAGAGGAGCCACATTATTATCAAGAAGAATTATTACCGGAAACTAGCGTCGAAAGTGCCCTCCTATATAATTTACTGGAACGACAAGAAAGACCGACAAATAAGGCTTCACCAGGCTAAAATAAAAAGGTCCAATTGCCATTAACATATCATATAAAGGCAGGGAGGTTTTGTGGTTGAATTATGAAACAGTGATCTTAGCAGAGAAACCTAGTCAGGCACGTAGTTATGTGGAGGCTTTTCAGGAGAGTCATAAGAAGCCAGGCTATTATCAGGTGCGGGACCCATTGGTTGGTTCCAGTGTGGCCGTGACTTATGGTTTTGGTCATTTGGTAGAATTAGCTTCACCAGACTATTATCATAAGGCTTGGAAAAAGTGGCGTTTAGATAATTTACCTTTGTTTCCGGAGCAGTTTGAGTTTGTGGTGCCTGGAGATAAGCAAAAGCAGTTTGTTGTGGTCAAGGATCTGTTAGTGAATGCTAATGAGATAATTGTGGCGACTGACAGTGATCGGGAAGGTGAGAATATTGCGTGGTCGATTATGCGACAAGCCGGAGTGGATTTAGCTAATAAAAATTTAAAACGGTTGTGGATCAATTCTTTGGAGGTTTCTGCGATCCGTGCAGGTTTTAATGATTTGAACAATGGTTGGGATTATTATGACATTTTTCAGGAGGCGCAGGCGCGTGAAATCGGTGATTGGTTGGTGGGCATGAATGCCAGTCCGTTGTTTTCGTTGTCTTTGCAAAATTTGGGAGTGAAGGGCACTTATTCCGTGGGCCGTGTGCAAACACCAACTTTATACATGATCTATGACCGACAGAAGAAGATCGCTGATTTTAAGCCAGAGCCGTATCAGGTTTTGCAAGCTCATGTTATAGCTCAGAAAGGTGAGTTTGTGGGCGAATTGGATCCGAAGCAGCGTTTCAAAGATCAAGTGGAGCGTGATGAGTTTGTTCAAAAAAACAATTTAGTTTTAGGAGAACAACAAGGTATGATCGAGTCGGTTGATACGCAGGCTAAACAAACACCGAGTCCACGGTTATTTTCTTTATCGAGCTTACAGGCAAAAGCGAGTCGGTTGTTTCATGCGTCTGCGGCTGAGACCTTGGAAGTGGTCCAGAGTTTATATGAGCGCAAGTTTTTGACTTATCCCCGGACTGATTGTCAATTTATCACGGAAAAAGAATTTGCGTATTTGCAAGATAATTTAGCGCATTATCAATATTTGTTAGATGAACAGGTGGAGTTAAAACCTAAAGCAGCAAATAAACGTTATGTTAATGGTGCTAAGGTTCAAGAGCATACAGCAATTGTTTTGACGCGGAATACACCAACTAAACAACAATTGTTAGAAATGAGCGTTTTAGAAAAGAATATTTATCTGTTAGTTTTGCGGACGACTTTGGGTATGTTTGCGAAGCCGTATCAATATGACGAAACCGTAATTTTAACTAAAGTTGGTCAAGTTTTGTTTAAAACCATAGGGAAAGTGGAAACACAGGCTGGTTGGCAAGCTTTATATGCGAAACAAGACCAGCAAAAACAGGAAAAGGATCTGTTGCCGCAGGTTGTAAAAGGCGAAACGGTTCAAGTTGATGTACAAGCGCTTGATAGAATGACTGAGCCACCTAAAGCTTACACTGAGGGGACATTGATCACCTCGATGAAAACCGCCGGTAAGACGTTAGATGAAGATGAAGCCGAGGTTTTAAAATCCGTTCAGGGAATCGGGACAGAAGCGACACGAGCTAATATTATTCAACGGTTAAAAGATAAAAAATACCTGGTAACACAAAAAAATAAGCTGGTGGTAACTGAATCAGGGGTAACATTGTGTGAAGCCGCAGAAGTGCAGCCGCTTTTGACTAGCGCTGAAATGACCGCCAAGTGGGAACTTGCTTTATCTCAGGTCGGTCAAGGTCAACGAAAGCCAGAAAATTTTATCGGACAAATTAAAAGTTTTGTGGTGAACCTGATCGCTAAAGTTCCTGGTCAGTTGGCTCATAGTTCTACTTTGCGCAGCGCGGTTAAGCAACAACAACAAGCACAGGCTAAACAGGAAGAAAAAGATAACCTAGGACTTTGTCCCCATTGCCATAAGGGCCACATTGTTGATAAAGGCTCGTTTTATGGATGTACTGAGTTTCGCGGTGCAGAACCATGTAAATTTACGCTTCCGAAGAAATGGAGTTCCAAAAAGCTACCGAAATCCGCAATCAAAGACCTGGTAACTAAAGGACAAACGCGTGAATTACAGGGTTTTTACAGTAAAAGAACTGAGAAGAAATTCAGTGCTAAGTTAGCGTTAAAAGATGAGCAAATCAAGTTTGTATTTGAGCAACAAGCACATAAGAAAAAACGGCCAAAACGTCGTCAAAAACGGAGTTACCAAAGGAAGTGAAGCAGCTTGCTATCAATATCAAATTCAATTGAGTTATTACTTTTAGCTGAAATTTCTTTTGTAATAGTACCGTTAGTCACTGCCTGGATAACGGCTTTAGTGGGGCGACGAGTTGCTAGTTATGCGATTGATTTTTTGGGAGAAAGAAGTCAGTTATGGTTAGGTGGCTTAGGAGTGGTGATCCATGAGGCTGCACATGCGTTTTTGGCCTTGCTTTTTGGACAACTGTTGGCACGGGTGAAATTATTGGACTTGCATTATCAAAACAGTGGTGATTTAGGGTCCGTGGAAACTTCTTTTGATAGTCATAATATGTGGCAAAAATTAGGTAATTTCTTTATTGGCTTGGCACCATATTATGTCGGTTCGTTAGTCTTGGCGGTTTTACAGGCGTGGTTATTGCATAATCCGCTAGTTTTTGATGAAATTTCTAGTTGGTCCGAAGTGTGGTTTGAAGCGAAAAATCTGTTAAGCAATGACTGGTTAGCCGTTTTAGATACCCGGTGGTGGGTCACGTTGCTCTATCTGGTCTTATTGTTAATGATCAGTAGTACCGTTTATAATTTAAGTGGAGCGGACTTTAGAACGTCCTTGAGAGGCGCGACGACGTGGGCTTTAATTGTTTTAGTTTTTGCGGTTATCCTCTTGGTTTTTCAACAGGAAATTTTACTTTTTAACTGGACGATCAAGTTTGCCTTAACGTCATTTTTATTTATGCTACGGGCTTTGTTCTATTTAGGATTAAGTTGGTTTACACTGATCTTAGTAAAAGGATTTATCCGCCCAGGATCAGGAAAACACTTTAAAAAGTCTTAGCATTAAAAATAGGGAGGTTTTTTAAATGAAATGGTCGTTTAAGAAGTCAAAAAAAGAAGTTCAACACCACACAGACTATGAAAAATTGCTTGATAATCATTTACAGAATTTGCAAGAAGTTTTAGAAAAGGCTCAGGTGACAGGTGAACCAGATGAGCTGCACCCTGTATTTGCCTATTTGAAGATATTAACTGATTTTTTAAATAACCAGTACGCATTAAGGCAAGCGGGAAACCACAGTGTTAATAGCAATCAAATGTTGCATAATTCTGAAAAATTGACACAGGGAAAATATATTTGGACGATACCTGACGGGTATTATAATGATCCAAATTCGCGCTTATTCTTACGGGGATCTGTTCCATTTTTAGTCTTTCCGTGGAATTATCGACGTATTTTGGATAATTTAGAGTCACAAGGTAAAGAAGTGGGTAATTCTTTTGATCTTACAAAGGCCCATGTTAGCAGTAATATTCATAATGCCTATATCTATCCTTTGGGTATTGTTGTATGCACTGGAGGAAATCATTCTCAATTTACTTATAGATTGAAAGAACAAAATGATGTTGTGCCAATTGGAGTTGTTTATGACTTATCTGATCAGTTAGATGATTTGATTGCTGATGAAGTCGATAAAGAACAGATTGACTATGTTTTTTTGTTTTTATTAAAAGCAGGAAAATTATTGCTACAATATCCTGAGATATTTCCCAAAATAATAAAAGATAAAATTGAAAATTAGCGTGCATTACAACAGATAGCCTGACCAGGCGACTAGGCCAGGCTATTTTTTTCTTTACAATTCGAACATGTGTTCTATAATAAAACTAGTACGAAATGGAGGTGGTAAATTGGATTACAGTAAGGAGCCTCATGGTGTTTATTTTTTAATTGACAATAAGTCTTTCTATGCGAGCGTGGAATGCGTACAGCGTGGTTTAAATCCATTAGAAGCACAATTAGTGGTCTTATCAGAACAAGAAAATACTAATGGCGGCTTAGTTTTAGCTGCGTCACCGCAAGCTAAGAAGAAATTAGGGATCAGTAATGTTAGTCGGCAACGTGATCTACCGCGATCTTCTGATCTTCTGATCGTCCCACCACGTATGAATTTGTACATTGAAAAAAACTTACAGATCAACGCGATCTTTAGACAATTTGCCACCGCAAAAGAAGTTTATCCATACTCAATTGATGAGTCAATCCTTGATATGACGCACTCTTGGCACTTATTTGGCAAAACGCCAGTTGAAGTAGCTAGATTGATCCAAGAAAAAGTACGAACTGAATTAGGTTTATATACAACCGTGGGAGTGGGACAAAATCCATTGCAGGCTAAACTAGCGCTAGACCTGCTGGCTAAACATAATAAATCTTTGATCGGTTCGCTCTCCTATGATACTTTTCGGGCTAATATTTGGCCGATTACGGAACTAACTGAGGTCTGGAGCATAGGGAAACGGACAGAAGCTCATTTGAATCGTATAGGGATCTTTAGCATGTCTGATTTAGCTCACTGTAACCCTTATTTGTTAAAAAAAGAATTTGGGAGCATTGGTGCACAGCTTTTAGCCCTTTCGTGGGGGATTGACCGTTCAGACCTTAAATACCCCGTAAAAACCAAGGAAAAAGGCTTTAGCAATTCGCAGGTTTTACCACGAGACTATCATAAACAAACGGAAATTGAAGTGGTGATCCAAGAAATAGGTGAACAAGTAACAGCGCGTATGCGCCACCAAGAAAAGCAAGCCGGCGTGGTTCATCTTTTTGTTGGCTTTTCTTATGCGGAAATTGCCGATACGGGAAAAACAGGTTTTGCACATCAAATGAAGATCGAGCCCACAGATGATACTAGCACGCTGAATAAATATTTGTTACAACTGTTTCGTGATAATTGGCAAGGAGAAATCGTGCGCAATATAGGGGTTAGTTTAGGACATTTGACACAAGCAGAAGGCTTACAGTTAAGCTTATTTCAACCAGTACAGCAACAAGAGAAGCACTACCGGATCAATCGAGTTATGGATCAATTAAGGGATCGATTTGGTAATACGGCGATTTATTTAGGCCATAGTTTAGAACATGGAGCAACCATGATCAATCGTGCCGGTTTAGTGGGTGGCCATAATGGTGGTAACAGCTATCAATAGGCTCAATTAATTGACAAATTATCGGTAAAAATTAGAATGAAATTGTAACCAGATTCTCTCCTATTGGAAATTAACCATAGGTGAAGGGCAAGTTAAGTTTAAATTCCTCCTTAGCTTGCTTTTTTATTGAAAAAGAAGCAAAGAAGATATACATAAGAAAAAGAAATTGTAATATGCGAAGCTGAAAGAAGGGAAGAATATCAACGTCATCTTCAACAATTAATTTTTCTGTTTGAAAATTAAATTTTAGAACATTTAAATCAGTGTAAGTATTAATCATTTTTATTTTCTCCATCCCTGAAAAACTTTCTGGTCAATAGGTTTTAAAAAAAACAAAATCCTATTTAATCAACTTTCATATAATCTATTGTGCTATCAAAAAACTCATTGGTCAATAGAGAATTTATTAAATTGAGGAATGTAAAAACTAAGAACAATTAAAGAGCCTTAACTAATTAACAATTATATCTAGAATTGTAATAAACACGATGTTTTTTGCAATAAAATTAAGTTTACATAATCAACGATTCAAGTTTCCAACTTTGCCACTTTTCCTCATAATGTCCTGGTTCTGCTAATTCGACTAAATGCCCAAAACCAAACGTGATAAACGTTTCATCTGTAAATAGTGGGTCTTTGATCTCAAAATAACCGTCTTTTTTAGTGCTTTGTTTTAAAGCACTTGCGTAGGCTAATGCCTGGCTTGGTTTTTCAGCTAAAATAACCGTACTCATTAACTATCCCTCTTTTCTTTGTTTTTTCTTTGATCTACTGTCACGTTATATCTTGTACGATACCTTCTAAACGTTCGGCGATTGATTCCAGTTTGTTCTTCCACTTCTTTATCGGAACAACCGTTCAAAAATAAATCAAAAGCATGTTTTAAACGTGGATCATTTTCTTTAAATTTATGCTGACGACCTTTGAATTTTCCTTTTGACTTAGCTATTTCAATCCCTTGGGCTTGTCGTTCTTTAATACGTTTACGTTCAGATTCAGCTTGATACTTATATAATTCAATCACTAAATTATTAATCAAACGCCTTAAATTTTCATCTTCAATCCCATTCATAGAGGGCAAATTTAAAACCTCCAGGGTTGCCCCCTTAATTTGAATTTGATTCATCAATTCTGTTAATTCTTTATTATTTCGTCCTAATCGATCTAATTCAGTAACAATAACAATATCCCCTTCACGAATATAGTTAAGCATAGCTTGTAATTGTGGACGTTCGACCGATTGACCGCTTAATTTGTCTGAAAAGACCTTAGAAACGCCCTGTAACGCTTGTAATTGCCGATCTAAGTTCTGTTCTTTGCTACTGACACGTGCATACCCTACTTTAGTCATGTTAAAAAACACCTCCCTTGTTAAGAAAAAAATAAATTGGATATGAATTCTATTTAATCTTTGTACTTCGACGTCAAATGATCGGATAATTTCGGTAGGGTCTTGCGTATCATAGAGATAAACATCAATATCTGTTAGCAATAATGCATCTATAACTACAGATAACATTTTTTCATCGTTGGCAAATAAAATGGCAACATCACCTTTAACACTTTTTTAGGCTCAATTAAATGTTGATATTGCATGAAAATCAACACCTTTCTTATTTTATAAAATTAATTTTTATAATAAATTAAGAAATTACATTTTGCTTATTCACGTAAACGTTGGTTTTGCTCAATCATTTCTTTCGCATTTTGACGTGTGAGTTCTGTAACGCTTGCGCCAGATATCATCCTTGCTATTTCCGTTACACGTTCATCGCCAGATAATTGTTGTACATGTGTAGTTGTACGTTCATCTGTAGTGTCTTTGCTTATAAATAGATGGTGGTCACTCATCGTTGCTACTTGTGGTAAATGTGAAATACATATAACTTGAATATAAGTAGCTAAGTCTTTCATTTTTTCTGCCATTTTTTGTGCAGCTTTACCAGAAACGCCAGAATCAACCTCATCAAATAATATTGCTGTTTGACCTCTTGCTTTGACAAAAATGGTTTTAAGCGCCAACATAATTCTAGATAATTCGCCTCCAGATGCGATTTTGTTTAAACTTTTAAGTGGCTCACCTTTATTAGGACTAATTAAAAATTCAACAAATTCAATACCTTCACGGTTTGGAACATCTAGTGGTTTGAATGAAATTTCTAGGTTAGCATCTTTCATTTGTAAGTTTTGAATTTCTTCTACAATATGATTTCTTAATGTTTGTGCAACACTACGTCGCTCTTTAGATAATTGTTCACCTAATTTAATTACTTTATCGTATAAAGTATCAATTTCTTGTCTTAATTGAGAGGTACTTTCTTCATAATTCTCAATTTTATCAATTTCATTAGCCAGTTTACTTTGGTAAGTAATAAGTTCACTAATATCCTTGCCATATTTTCTTTTCAAATCATTGAGTACATTCATTCTAGACTCTAGTTCATTTAAATATTGTTCATCAAACTCTGTATTCGTTAATTCATCATA
>OMJG01000179.1_pt1 | contig 48606 bp, 52 predicted proteins | sample 1646431 | NCBI WGS metagenome assembly OMJG01 (sample SAMN03771674, study PRJEB25209) | food metagenome | isolation source: Cotija cheese | place: Mexico:Jalisco,Michoacan | collected 2011-12-12 | reverse complement strand
GACCTTTATGGGTTTTTGTGTCCACTAGTGTTCGGTTATATTTTACAATCTGCCGTTAGGAAAAAGATATTTCTATGCCAGACGAAATGATTAATATTACGTTTTTATGACAAATACTTAGTAAGCTAGTTAAAAGAAAAGATTAATTAGGATTAACTAAATTATTGATTAAGATTTGCTATTAAGAAACTTAGCCTAAACATTTTGAGAAACAGAAAAAAATTCGACCGAACTATTCTCTGAATTAAAAATAAAATAGTTTGTTTCTATTGATTTTTTTCTAAAAGCGAGTATTATAAGTAATCAAATGATAGGAGGTAAGCAATATGAGATATAAAGTAACACTTGATACGAAGCATCAATTGTTTACCGTATTTGATAAGAAAAACACTCGGGTTTCTGCATGCGGTAAATCAATTGAAGAAGCTATGAATAAATTGTTGAGAATGAGCGCATAAGATTTTACAAATATTAGATTTAGAATACAAATAGTTTACACTTGCTCTAAATTATAGATATGTGCATGAAGAGATGTTATATTAAACTAGCAACGGAAGTTGCAGTTCTATCCTCAACGATAACTAAAAGAGACCTTTTCCATATAATAAGTGGAAAGGGTCTTATTTTTGTGACTTTTAAAAGGGTAAAAAAATAACCCATGTCGTCAGATTAGACGATCATGAGTTATTTTGGACTTAAGATAGAAAAATGTCACAGGTGAGATTCGAACTCACGACCTACGGTTTAGAAGACCGTTGCTCTATCCAACTGAGCCACTGTGACAGCACATTTATTATTATAGATAAAGCACTTGCTTTATGTCAATCTAATTTTTGATATAAATTAAAAAGATTCTTAATTTGGACAAAATAAAAGGTCCACTTAATATCTAAGTGAACCATCCCTATAAATAATTTACTGGTTGACATTACTTTCCATAGATAAAAGGCTTGTTTTCAGCCTCTAATTCACATAATACCTCACGGTCTTGTGTGGAAATCTCAGTTCTTTCGGCTTTAAATAATGATTTGATCCATACTGTCAATTTCATGATTGTCATCTCCGAAAAATAATGCAGCTTTTAATGTCATCAGCATCTGGACAAAACACAGCAGATAAGGCTTCCTTCTCCCTTATCTAACAAAATTATAACAGAATTATTACAAATGACATAAAAATAAGTCTTATTTCAGTAAAAATAATCATATTTTCAAAATGTAATGGTTTACATTTTTTAAATATGACTATTTAGGGTTCAACTAATTCTTTGCGACGATTTTCGATGATATTTTGCAATTCTTCGAGGTCTTCAAGAGTTGATTTTTTTCTAATAAAGCTACGTGCTGATGAGCGCATGGCGATATAATTTGCGCGTTCACGATGATTTCTGTGCCATTTTTCGTTAGCACGTTTTTGTGCGTCTGTTAATACCATTTATATCTCTCCCTTAAAAACATATCTTTGAAATTATATACAAGGTTATTTAAGTAAACAAGGGAAATTATGAATTTTTTCACACAACTTTCTTGTAAAAATGGTTACATGAAATTCTTGTACAATATTGATATTAGTTTAAAATATTAATTAAATTGATATTTTGTTCATTGGGGGTCTATTTTTTATGAAGAAGATTATGAAAACTACCACAGGGACATATCACGGAATTGTAGATCATGAACATCTTGATTTCTTAGGAGTTCCGTTTGGATATGGACGTCGGTTTAAACGTGCTGAAGAATTTTCTATGTCAAAATTTGGACCAAATGAAATCAATAAAATTCATTATGCAGTGCATCATGGCGTGCAACCGATGCAAAAAGATGCATTAAACCAAAATAGTAAGATCAACTTTGGCGAGAATTGTTTAAATCTTGATATTTGTACCCCTGGTGTAGACGGAAAGTACCCAATTGTCATCGAATTTTATGGTGGTGGCTTTTTGCGGGGAGGAAATTATACTAAAAAGATGTCTTGGTTAGATCATCAATCGGTAGTTCACGTAGTACCAAATTATCGTTTAGGACTATTCGGTTGGGGCAAAGTTGAAGGCGGAGATAGTAATGTCGGTATGTCGGATCAATTGATGGCAATTCAATGGGTCTTGGATAATGCAACAAGTTTTGGTGGCGACGTCAATAATGTCACCTTAGTAGGTATTTCAGCTGGAGCTAAATCTATTTCTGCCTTGATGGCTTCTAATGCGACCGTTTTGGACCGAATTCAAAAAGTGATTTTGTTTTCTGGTGGTGTTCAGACGATTCGTGATATAAAGACAGCCCAAAAGGTAACCGAGGCAATCTGTCGCGAGAGTGATATTAAATCCACTAGGGATCTTTTTAATTTGACGGATGATGGCTTACAACTTGTTCAGGAACATTTGCTTGATCAACATGTGGCTACTAATTGGTTTGGCCCGATGATTGATGACGATTTGATTTCAGTAAATTGGCAAGAAAAAATACTTGAGAGAGTGGAAAGAACACATTTTAAAACGATTATTTCAGCTGGAAGTAATGAATTAGAAGATTATAAATCGATGAATATAAATCACTTAGAAAATGAGGTTTTTCCTGATTTATTTGGTAAAAATACTAAACCTTTAAGAGCTGCCTTATTAGGTGAACAATATTCTAAAAATGACTTTGTACAAATGCTTGGAGATGCTATGTATGCTCTACCAGCAAGAAGATTAGCAGAATTATTGACGCAAAAAAGTGATGCGGAAGTCTATTGCAACTATGTCAAAGCGGCGCAAGGAAGACATGGTGGAATTCTTATGTATTTAAATACACCAGTTGAAGCATTAAATATCGATTATCGTAAGAATCAGCAACATTTTTTGGACTTATTGTTTGAATTTATTAGTGAAGGCAAGCCTTACGAAGAAGACATTAAATACGAATGGCCATTGTTTGATGATGATCGTTTGGTTCTTGAATTGGATTCGGATGACTTAAAAAGTGTTTCAGTTATTAGTCGCAGGATTCCAACGGAATTGCCATGGCAATCGTATCTTTTATAAAAAAATAAATGTTGTTAGATAAGCATTTATAGTTGAAAGTAAAAAAATAATCTTGCAAACGATAATTTTTAATTTTACAATAGAGTCGTTGTGCTTAAACATTAGGCACTTTTTGTGGTACCTATAATTTTAGAGGTGGACGAATTTTGAAAAGAAAGTTTGCATTTTTTGTAACGATTGCTTTCATTCTAATAGATGTTTTAGCTGCATTTTTAACTCAACAAGCAATTATTAGTAATTTGATGGGTATTCTGATCGGAATTGGTCTAATCGTTGCCCTCATTTTAATAACAAAGATCTTAACGAAGATGGATTTAAAACGGGGAAAGCTAGTTTTTGTAGCGATTTTCTTTTTCATTGTTTTAGGACGTTTGTTTATGACGGTTGCTTAGAAAAATAGAAAATGATTGGGGATTGTGTTTAAGCACAGTCCTTTTTTAGTATAATAATGTCATTATTTGATAAAGGGGTTCTCCGTGATGACCAATCGTTCATGGAAAAAAGTTATCTTAGGATTAATTTTTTTGATTCTAAGTGTTTTTTATACAATACTATTTTTTAAAAAAGCTAATTTTGGGGAAACGATGGTTTTTAATGTTGCACATTTAAAAAGTCTTTCCAACGTATTCGTCTCACCAATAAATTTTGATTTTTGGAATCATACGGGCAGTCAGATCAACTTTTTTAGTCCTTGGTTGACCGTCTTGACGGGGTGGTTATTCGTTCAATTTAATGTAACTTATGGGTTCAGTGTTTATTTGACGATAATCACTTTTTTAACTTTAATCAGTGCCTATTTTTTTATGAATAAATTCCACAAAGATACTTTTGAGGCTATTTTATTTGCCATTGCCTATACATTTTCTTTAAATCGGTTTGTATTAGTTTTTTTCAATCAAAGGTTAGAAAATTATTTAGCTTTGATATTTTTGCCGATGGTCTATTTTGGCCTGTATCAATTCCTTACTAATCAGTCTTGGAAATATTTAGTTTGGGGTGAGGTATTGCTGGTTTGGACTTCGCCGTATCTTGCTATAGCAGTCGCAATGACTGCAATCGTGGCATTTATTTTGATTCCATTTTACAAAGTGAGTCATTCTTGGAACTACTTAAAAAATTTTTCGTTTAACATCTTTAAAGTAATCGGGATGGGTATTTTAACAACTATTGGGTTTATAGGTCCATTAGTCTTGAAACAATTGAATTTGAACTGGCAACAAGATCCGATAAAAAATTTTGGCTATTTAAATTGGTTTATAAATTTACATTTACCACAAACTCAGTGGTATTTGCTGATAGCGGTGGGTGGACTGTTGTTGCTACTGATCTTAATGATCTTTTTACAAAGTTCATTTGCCTATAAAGTTATTATTTTAGAAATTATTCCTATCACTTGTTTATTGATTTTCCAACCAACTATTTTGAAGTTAGATATTAGTCGCTTGATTTTTGCTTTCCAAAGTATTTTTGATTTGTTCATTATTATGATTTTGTGTCGAATAATCTTACTAGTCTTTCAAGAAAGTCCAGCTACTTTAAGGTTAATGATCTTACTAATTTCGATTGTTGGATTGGGATATATTAATTACAGCCAAGTAAGCTCTGACAATCCTAAACAAACTTTACAAATGGCTGATTCTGTAAATTATAATAAGTTTGTTATGAATTATCATGATGTAGCAAAAAACTCTAATAATGTTTTTAAGGTTGATGGCAAAGAAGAAAGAGTTTCTTACCACACGAAAGGGTCTAACTATTGGATTCAATACATTAATCCACAAACGACGGCCCTTGAAGTACCAATACAGTATTTAGCTAATTATCAAGTTCAGGTCAATAATGAACCGGTGTCTGTGAAGAAAACCAAGCAAAATACCATTCAATTCAAAACAAATCCAGGTAAAAATATGATTGAGATTCATTCTCGTTATGATTGGCCAAGTTTAAGTTTACTAACAATTAATTTATTTGGATTTATGCTGTTGATTTATTTTAGCTTGCAAAACATTCCATTGAAAAATAAAAAAAATCCTGAGAATAGTTGAAAAAGCAAGTAAAATTTGCTATATTTTATAAGTTGCAATCACTATTGCATCTACAACCGCTCAAAATTAGGTTTAAGCTCAGTGCACCTAGTTGGCGAGTCTTAGAAGGGAGTGTACGTTTATGTACGCAATTATTAAAACTGGTGGTAAGCAATATAAAGTTGAAGAAAACTCTTCAATTTATGTTGAAAAGCTTGATGTCAAAGAAGGAGACGCAGTTACATTTGATGATGTAATCTTAGTTTCTGATGGCAAGACTGTTAAAGTTGGTAGCCCTGTAGTTGAAGGCGCAAGTGTTTCTGGTAAGGTTGAAAAGCAAGGTAAGGAAAAGAAAGTTGTTACTTACAAGTACAAACCTAAGAAGCATTCACATACAAAGACAGGTCACCGTCAACCATATACAAAGGTACTTATCGATAGTATCAAGGCTTAATCATGATTAAAGCTAGTTTTCACCAGGATGCAGATAAACAGATCGATTCTTTTTTGATTAAAGGACATGCTGATTCTGGACCCTACGGTCAAGATTTAGTCTGTGCTGCTGTTTCAGCAGTTACGATCGGTACAATCAATAATCTGGAAAAACTTACTGGGGCTAAGCCTCAAGTGGTCATGGATGAAGTAAATGGCGGCCATCTAGGTTGTCAATTTGACGAAGCAATATCACATGATACTGCCTTGTTGTTGGATAACTTGTTTTGGACTCTTAAAGATGTCGAAGGAAGTTATGCCAAAAACATTGAAGTTTCAGTACAAAAAAATAAAATAGATCTTGATTAGGAGGTAAACTTCATGCTTAAGATGAATTTACAATTTTTCTCTCACCACAAGGGTGGTGGATCAACAAGTAACGGCCGTGACTCTGCTGGTCGTAGACTAGGTGCTAAGCGTGCTGATGGCCAAGCTATCACAGCTGGCTCAATTATTTACAGACAACGTGGTACAAAGATTCACCCAGGTGCTAATGTTGGTCGCGGTGGCGATGACACATTGTTCGCACTTACAGATGGCGTTGTTAAGTACGAAAGACTTGGCAAAGACAGAAGAAAAGTTTCAGTATATTAATATATTGATGAAAAAAAGAGGACAATGTTCCTCTTTTTTTTATATAATAAGTATGAGTTATTGCCATTAACACCGAAATATTGGTAAGATATTGTATGGTGCTTTATCGGTAAAAATTTACGAATCAAGGGAGAAATAAATGTCAATTTCAGTAAATGATTTTAAAAATGGTTTAACAATTGAAGTAAAAGACGGTATCTGGCGTGTTGTAGAATTTCAACATGTTAAGCCAGGTAAGGGTAGTGCTTTCGTTCGTTCAAAGTTAAAGAACTTAAGAACAGGTGCTGTTCAAGAAATGACTTTCAGATCAACTGCTAAGGTTGAAAAAGCCAATATCGAAAACAAGAAGATGCAATATCTTTACGCTGACGGTGATAACTACGTGTTCATGGATACAACAACTTATGAACAATTATCACTACCAGGCGATGAGATTAGAGACGAATTGAAGTATTTGAAAGAAAATATGGAAGTTAGTGTCATAATGTATGGTGGCGAAACACTTGGAGTTGAATTACCTAATACCGTTGATCTAAAAGTTGTTGAAACAGAAGCTTCAATCAAGGGTGATACTCAATCAGGTGGTTCAAAACCAGCTACAATGGAAACAGGTGTTGTTGTGCAAGTGCCATTCTTCGTTAACGAAGGCGATATGCTAACAATTAATACACAAGACGGTACTTACATTTCACGTGCCTAATTAATATTTGATTATGGAGATAAGTTTATGGCTGAACAAAAATATGTTTCTCTACAACAAGATAGTGGAAAAATAAACGGTAATGTTGAAATATCACATCAAGTTATTGAGATCCTTTTAGGAATTGCTACAAACCAAGTTGAAGGTGTTTACGAAATGCGTGGCACTATTTCTAGCCGAATTGATTCACTCTTTGGCAGAATCAACCATGGTAAGGGAGTTGATGTGTCATTTGCAGACAATCAAGTATCTGCAGATGTCTATGTTTATTTAGAATATGGCGTATCGATCCCTAAAGTATCCTTAGAGATCCAAAAATCAGCCATTGAACAACTTGAATTCATGACCGATTTAGACTTAAGTGAGATTAATGTGCATGTTGTCGGATTAATCGCTAAGAAAGAAACTGGCGATATCGAACGTGTAACAACAGATAAAAAGGAATAAAACTAGTGATAAGTAGACATAAGATCAGAGAACTCGCAGTTCAATCACTATTTTCCATTGAAACTACTAAAGACACTCCAGAGGAAGCAATCGCATCTACCATGCAACTATGTGATCTGACTACTGAAGCAGTGCCTGATTATTTGACATTCTTGGTTTCAGGAGCAAATGAACATCAAGAAGAACTCGATGAAAAAATTGCTAAATATTTAAAGAACAAATGGACAGTTCAGCGCTTGTCCAGAATTGATCGTGCAATTTTACATATTGGTTTATTTGAAATGGAAAACAGTTTGGAAGTGCCAAAGAAAGTAGCCATTGATGAAGCCATTCAAATGGCTGGAGACTTTGGTGATAAGGACTCAAAGTCCTTTATAAATGGAATTTTATCTAATTTTGTAGAAGGGTAAAGGCTGATAATTTATCAGCCTTTTTATGGTGATTAGTATGAAATTATTAGAGGGTAAAAAAGTAGCACAAGCTTTGGATGAAACAATGACTAAGCGAGTCGAAGAATTAAAGAAAAATGGTGTAACTCCTGGATTAGCTGTTATTTTAGTCGGTGACAATTCAGCCAGTGCAGTTTATGTTCGAAATAAAAAACGTCGTGCTGAAAAACTTGGAATTGACTTTCAATTGATTCATTTTGATGCCACTGTAACTGAAGATGAACTTTTGAAGAAAATCGATGAATTGAATCATGACGAAAATGTTGATGGCTTTATCGTTCAATTGCCAGTTCCTGACCATATTGATGAGGACAAAGTTATTGAAGCTATTGATCCAAGAAAAGACGTTGACGGATTTACTCCTATCAGCGTCGGGAACCTTTGGATCGGGACACCTTTAACAAAACCTGCAACTGCTTCAGGGATTCTAATGATGCTTGACCATTATAACGTTGACTTAGACGGTAAAAACGTCGTTATTGTTGGTCGTAGCAATATTGTTGGAAAACCAACAGCTGCTTTAATGTTGGATCGTAATGCCACTGTAACGATCACACATTCACATACTAAGAACCTAAAAGAAATAACAAGTAAGGCTGATGTGCTAGTTGTAGCCATTGGAAAGGCCAAATTTATCACTAAAGAATACGTCAAAGACCAAGCAATCGTCGTTGACGTCGGTATGGATCGTGATGAAAATGGCAAGCTTTGTGGGGATGTCGATTTTGATGACGTTAAACAAAAGGCTGCTATGATGACTCCGGTTCCTGGTGGTGTTGGTCCAATGACAATCACGGCCTTAGTAGACCAAGTGATTGAATTAGCCGAAGGCAGGGCAAATGGATAATGAGCAATATTTAACAGTTACCGCTTTAAGCCAATATTTAAAGAGAAAATTTGACGTGGACCCTTATTTGGGACACGTCTATTTGATGGGGGAGATTTCTAATTTTCGTTTACGCCCCCATGCTCATCAATATTTTTCTTTAAAAGATGATAAGGCCAAGATTTCGGCGATAATGTTTAAGAGCAATTTTGAAAAAATCAAATTTAAACCTGAAGAAGGGATGCAAGTTCTCGTTCAAGGTCGAATTTCTTTGTATGAGCCAGCTGGGTCATATCAAATATATGTTGAATCGATGGAACCGGCTGGATTAGGAGCTTTATACGTTGCTTTTGAGCAATTGAAGAAAAAGCTTTCTCAACAAGGTGTCTTTGATTTGCCTAAAAAGCCGATTCCTCAATTTCCTAAGCGAATTGCTGTCGTAACTAGTGAATCTGGTGCGGTTATTCATGATATTATGACGACCGTTGCCAGAAGATTTCCAATCGTACAATTAGTTTTGTATCCAGCTCAAGTTCAAGGTGATGAGGCTGCTAAAACGATTGTGAGTCAATTAAAGCGAATCAATGAAGACAGCAACTTTGACACAATCATTATTGGTCGTGGTGGAGGTTCAATTGAAGATCTCTGGCCATTTAACGAAGAAATCGTTGCTCAAGCGATTGTTGCAAGTAAGATTCCAGTAATTAGTTCTGTCGGGCATGAAACGGATACGACTATTGCCGATTTAGTGGCAGATTTACGAGCTGCAACACCGACTGCGGCAGCTGAATTAGCAACACCTGTTTTGAGCGATGTTTTGGAACACCTTCAAGACTTGCATACGAGACTTTACAGCGCTCAAAATAATTTAATCAATAACTATCAAGACCGTGTTCAAACATTGTCTCAAAACGTCTTTTTGCAGCATCCTGAACGAATCTATGAAGTATATTTACAAAAAGTTGATAGTTTAGAGGATAAATTACGTCAAAGTTTAAATAACTCGTTGAATAGTTCTAAATCTGAATTGATTCAATATGCTAATCGTTTAGTGAGAGTTTCACCGCGGGACCAAATTTATAGTTACAACAATCAAGTCAATCGCCAGTATCAAATTTTAATCAACAATATCAACAAAATCATTAATAAAAATCGTAATGTATTTAATAGTCAAGTTGCTACTTTGGATTCTTTGAGTCCCTTAAAGACCTTGAGCCGTGGATTTGCTATCCCAACTGATTCAAAGGGCAAATTGTTGACTAAAGCATCTGATTATCGAATCGATCAAACAGTGAATTTGAGAGTTAAAAATGGTAATGTTAAATTAATAACCAAAGAAATAAGCGAGGATAATAATGGCTGAAGAAAAGAAAACATTTGAAGAAAATTTGGCAGATCTAGAAGAAATCGTCAAAAACCTTGAAACTGGGAATGTTCCATTGGAAGAAGCCATGGAAAAATTCAAAAAAGGCGTTACTTTGAGTAAAGAACTTGAAAAGACGCTTAGTGAAGCTGAAGAAACAGTTACTAAGATCATGACTAAAGATGGTCAAGAAGTTAATGTGAAAAATGATCAAAGCAAGGACGAATAGTTATGGAGATTAAAAAATTTTCTGATTTTTGTGAACAAATTTTGCCGGATTTTAATCAATTTTTAAACGATCGATTAAATTCTGAAATCAAACAAGAAACTTTAAAACAAGCCATGCTTTATTCTGTTAATGCTGGTGGCAAACGTGTTCGTCCAATGTTGTTTTTGGCTGTCGCTTATTCATCTGGAGTTAAATTAAAGGATTTACCAAAATACTTTGATATCGCTGGTGCTATTGAATTAATACATACTTACTCTTTGATTCACGATGATTTGCCAGAAATGGATGATAGTGATTATCGGCGAGGCAAGTTGTCCAATCACAAGAAATTTGGTGTCGGTCCAGCTGTTTTGGCCGGAGATGCTTTGTTGACACAAGCTTTTTATTGGATTGCTAAATCCAGTTTGAATACTGATAAACGAATGGCAGCAGTTAGAATTTTGTCCCACAATGCCGGTCCAATGGGTATGGTTGCTGGTCAAATGACTGACATTACTATGGAAGATAAAGTTTTATCGAAAGTCGATTTGACGACTTTGCATAAAGAAAAAACAGCTGACTTATTGGTGGCTGCTATTACCATGGGAGCTTTTTGTGCTGATCATGAATTGTCTAAGAATCTAGTCTTATATGCTCAAGATATAGGCTTAGCTTTCCAATTAAAAGACGATTTAGATGACTTTGACGATGGTGAAGATGCAAATAAAAATACTTTTCCTAATTTAATTGGTAAAGAGGCAACTGAAAAAAAACTTACTGAACTTATTAAAGAAGCCTTCAATGCTGTTTTAAAGGAAGACAAATTTGACAAAAACTTGTTAGTAAGTTTTTTGGATTATTTTAAAGAATAGGTGACAATATTGGCAAAAAAGAGAATTGATGTTTTATTAGTTGAACAAAATTTATTTGAATCTCGTGAACAAGCTAAGCGTTCAATCATGGCTGGTGAAGTTTATAATCAGGATAATTTACGCTTTGATAAACCAGGTGAAAAAGTCGATCCAGAGACAGTTTTTCATTTAGCAAAGAATACTCATTCTAAATATGTCAGTCGTGGTGGCTACAAACTTGAAAAAGCTTTGAAGTCATTTGATATTGACTTGACTGATCGAATTTGTTTGGACATTGGTTCTTCAACTGGTGGTTTTACTGATGTAGCGTTACAAAATGGTGCTACTAAGGTCTATGCTTTGGATGTTGGTTATAACCAATTAGCTTGGAAACTACGTAAAGATGAACGTGTTGTCGTTATGGAACGAGTTAATTTCCGTTATAGTAAACCAGAAGATTTTCACGAGGGCTTGCCACAGTTTGCGATGACTGATGTTTCATTTATTTCTTTGGAATTAATTTTGCCACCAATGTTTAATATCATTTTGCCGGGTGCTGATGCTGTTTGCTTGATTAAGCCACAATTTGAAGCAGGTCCAGAAAATGTAGGAAAACACGGTATTGTCAGAGATCACAAGGTCCATCAGATGGTGTTAGAAAAAATCATTAATTTTGCTAAAAACACTGGTTTCATCGTTTCTGGATTGGATTTCTCACCAATCAAAGGTGGCGAAGGCAATATTGAATTTTTGATGCATATTCAAAAACCTAAAGAGGCACAAGATGGTAAGATCTTAGATACTGTTTCAGTAGAAAAAACCATGGAAGCAGCATACTCAAATCTAAATAAATAGGTGAAATTATGCTAAAAAAACTTATAATCAATAATTTTGCAATTATAAATAAATTACAAATTGATTTTCATCATGGTATGACTGCTTTAACTGGTGAAACTGGTGCTGGTAAGTCAATTATTATTGATGCTTTGGGATTGTTAGTTGGAAGCAGGTCTTCAATTGATTTTATTAGAACCGGTCAAGAACAATTGAAAGTGCAAGGACTATTTGAGGTGAAACCAAGTAGTCCTCTTTTTGCTATTTTGGACGAATATGGTATTAATCATGAAGATAACCAGTTAATCATCAAACGTGAGATAAATCGTAAAGGTCGAAATGTTTGTCGTATCAATAATGAGTTGGTAAAAACAAATGTTTTACGTCAGGTTGGTAAATTTTTGGTTGAAATTCACGGTCAAAATCAACAACAAGAGTTATTGGATGAAGACAACCATATTAATATTTTAGATAGATTTTCTGATGATGATTTTCAAAAAGATCTGTTGAAATACCAGCGAATTTTTGTTGAATATCAAGACAAACGTAGTCGTTTGCGAACAATTCAGAAAAATTCGCAAAATTTAGTTCAACGAATTGATATGTTGAAATTTCAAATTGAAGATATCGACAGTGCTAAAGTTGGAGCTAGTGAAGATGACAAATTAGAGGATGAGAAAAATCAATTATCTAACTTTGAAAAAATTAGTTCAGCTTTGCAAGAAAGTTACCGTGGCTTGTCAGAAAATAATGTTGGTGTTGTCGATGCACTTGGAAATGTTAGAGATCAATTAGAAGATATTATGGATTATGATGAATCTTATAAAGAACTATATGATTCTGTTAATGGTGCATATTACCAATTGCAAGACAATGCGGCAACAATTGCTGATCAATTAGAAAATTTGGATTTTGACGAAAATCGATTAGACAATATTCAAAAACGTTTGATCACTTTGGACAATTTGAAGAAAAAATATGGTCCGACCTTAGATGAAGTGATTGAATTCGGTAAAAATGCTCATCAAGAACTTTCAGAAATCGATATAGATGACGATACTGAAGCTAAGCTAGAAAAAGAGATTCAGCAATTACAAGCCAAGCTGCTCGATCTAGCAAAAGATTTGTCTAAGAAACGTCATCAAACAGCAACTTCTCTAGAAAAATCTATCAATCATCAACTAAAAGAGTTGTATATGCCAAATGCTAAGTTTGGTGTTTCATTTAGTTCATTAGATGATAATAACTTATCTGATAAAGGTATCGATCGGATTCAGTTTGATTTAAAAACTAATTTGGGAGAAGATTTTAAACCGCTAGTTAAAGTTGCCTCTGGTGGTGAGTTGTCTCGAGTCATTTTGGCATTTGAGGCAATTATCGCTGAAAAGATGAACGTTGAAACTATTGTCTTTGATGAAATTGATACTGGGGTTAGTGGCCGTGTAGCTCAAGCAATTGGCGATAAAATCTATAAAGTTTCACAATTTCTACAAGTCCTTTGTATTACTCATTTGCCTCAAGTGGCAGCTATGAGTGATATTCAATTTGAGATAAAAAAAGAGACCGTCAAAGATAAAACGGAAACTAAAGTTTCGTTACTTGACGATCTTCAAAGGATTGAAGCAATATCCTTGATGTTAGCTGGAACTAAGGTGACTGACTTAACTAGAGAACATGCTAAAGAATTGTTGGAATTAGCTCAAGGCGAACAAAAACGTTTAGATTAAATTGATTGACTTCAAATTACCTAAAGTAACAATGCTAAAGAGGTTTTTACTGACCTTGAAAACGTATTTATTTTGATTAACTTGTGAAATAAATTTGCCATGAAGTTGATTGTCGTTTAACATTGTAATAACGACAGAATAATTTTTTTGGAAACTTTGTTCTGCAAAAATTTGTAATTGCATTAATGGCATTTGTTTGAATTGAGTCTTTGGTTCATTTTTGAGATTGAAGTCGAAATTATTATTAATAAAGTTAGTGGTGTTGTTGATTAGATTTGCAGTGAAGCGATTGTGTAATTGTCTTGCTTGCATTTTTAAACCCCCGAACGTTTGTTTGTATCTCCATTATACGAACAAGGGTTCGAAAGAGCAACTTTATTTTTATATTTCTTAAGAAATTTTTATCTTGACGTGGTTCAAAGTCTTGAAAAACAAGTGAATTTATTGCATTATAGATATCAATATTAATATAGATAGTAGGGATAGTTTAATTATGTCAAGGGGAATGTTAATCGTTTTATCAGGTCCATCTGGAGTTGGTAAAGGAACTGTTAGAAAAGCCATGTTGAAGAATTCATCAATTAAATTTGATTATTCAGTTTCGATGACAACGCGTCAAATGCGTCCTGGAGAAGTCGATGGAGTCGATTATTATTTCCGAACAAATGAAGAATTTGAAAAGGAAATAGAAAATGGTGGGATGCTGGAATATGCCAAGTATGTTGACCATTACTATGGAACTCCTTTGAAGTATGTCAATCAAAAGCTTGATGCCGGAATTGATGTGTTGTTAGAAATTGAAGTCAATGGTGCTATGCAAGTTCGCGAAAAGATGCCTGATGGCGTATTTATTTTCTTGACACCGCCTGATTTGACTAGTTTACGAGATCGTATTACTCACCGTGGTACAGACGATGAGAAGACGATCGACAAACGTATGGAAAAGGCCAAAAAAGAGATTCAAATGATGACTAGCTATGACTATGCCGTCGTAAATGATAAAATACCTAATGCAGTCGAAAAAATTGAAGGTATAATTAAGAGTGAACACTTAAGAGTGCCACGCGTAATTGACCAATACAAAAAAATAATAGGAGATTGATAATTTATGATTATTTATCCATCAATTGATAAACTTTTAGATCGAGTTGACTCTCGTTATTCACTAGCAGTTCTAGCTGCCAAACGTGCTCACGAATTGGAAAATGGCGATGTTGAATTGTTGAGCCATTACGAATCACCAAGAACTGTTGGTCGTGCATTTGAAGAAATTGCTGATGATAAAATCGAAATCGATCCTAATTCAATTCTTCTTGAAAAAGAAGCCGAAAAGGTTGAAGAAGAGAAAAAAGAAGAAAACGAATAAAATTATTCCTTCACTGATTTGCGAATTAGTGGGGGCTTTTTTATTCTTAAGGAAGAATAGGTGGTTTTTATGTCAGTAGCGGAGATAATCGTTGATGTACCGACGATGCAAACAAATCGACCATTTGAATACGACATTCCTGACAGTTTATCTGAAGTAGTCGTTCCAGGGATACGAGTTGAAGTACCCTTCGGACGTGGCAAAAGAAGGATTCAAGGTTTTGTCATGAAAGTAAAAGACAACAGTGACTTTCAAGGAAGGTTGAAACCAATTACTCGTGTGATAGATTTAAAACCAGTCTTGTCAAAAGAAATGCTACAGTTGTCGTATTGGTTAGCTGATAAAACATATTCCTTTCAGATATCTTGTCTGCAAACGATGTTACCTAGTGTTATGCGGGCTAAATATCAGCAATTTGTGATTCCGATTGTAAAAGATGACCCGGAAGTTAAGGCATTATTATCCAATCAAGATAGTCTAGAAATTACCAGTGCCCTTAACGACCAAACAATTCGCTTCATCAATAAATTACGAAAGAATAATAAAGTTGATATTCAATACGTTGTAAAAAATAAAGCCGTTCAAGTAAAACGACAAGCTGTTACAACAGATCTGAATGTCATTCAGCTACATGAAGCTAAGAGCAAATTGCGAAAGAACGCTTCTTCTCAAATTAAATTATTAGCTTTTCTAGCTGATCATTTACAAGAGTTGCCAATAGAATACAATATTTTGGAAAAAGATTATGGCATCTCGAGGTCAGCTATTAAAACAGCTGAGAAAAACGGCTTGCTCAAAACGATTGAAGTTACAAAATTACGTAAGCCAGTTGGTATCACACCAGAACAAACGACAAAATTAGCTTTAACATCTGAACAACAAGTTGCTGTTGATGAAATTTCCCAGGCTATTACTAATGAAAGTCCTCAGACGTTTCTGATTGAAGGTGTCACTGGTAGTGGTAAGACAGAGGTTTATTTACAGACGATAGAAAAAGCGCTGCAACAAGACAAAACCGCTTTGATGCTAGTTCCAGAAATTTCGTTAACACCTCAAATGGTGAACCGTGTTGTTGGCCGTTTTGGTGATCAAGTAGCGGTATTACATTCAGGTTTATCCAATGGCGAACGTTACGACGAGTGGACGAGGATTGAAAATAATGAAGTCAAAGTTGTCGTAGGAGCAAGAAGCGCCGTCTTTGCACCTTTGAATAAAATTGGCCTGATAATTATTGATGAAGAGCATGAGGCTAGTTACAAACAAGATGATAATCCTCGTTATCATGCACGTGATGTAGCGTTATGGCGGGCAAAAGTCAATAAATGCCCGGTTGTTTTAGGTAGTGCTACACCATCTTTGGAATCAAGAGCTCGGGCTGAAAAGGGTGTTTATCATCTGATAAGAATGAAAAAAAGAATTAATAATCAGACTTTGCCACATGTGCAAATAGTTGATATGCGCGATTCGGAAAATTCTGCTGTTAAAGGTGATTTTTCGCCGACTTTACAAAAGAGCCTCCAAGAAACATTGGATAATCATGATCAATCGATTGTTTTATTAAATCGTCGAGGCTATTCGTCCTTTATGATGTGTCGCGAGTGTGGGTTTGTTTTAAAATGTCCTAATTGCGATGTTTCATTGACTTATCACAAAGATCTAAGAAGAATGAAGTGTCATTATTGTGGACATGAGGAGCCAGTTCCTAATATGTGTCCTAATTGTCACAGTAAAAAAATCGGCTTTTACGGTACCGGAACGCAAAATATTGAGCAGCAACTAAATGATTTATTCCCAGAAGCTCGTGTTTTACGGATGGATGTTGACACAACGAGAAGAAAAGGTGCTCACGCAAAGATTTTGCAACAATTTGGACAACACAAAGCTGATATCTTGTTAGGGACACAAATGATTGCCAAGGGACTAGATTTTCCTGATGTAACCTTAGTTGGAGTAATTAATGCTGATACTACTTTGAGTTTGTCAGATTATCGTGCCAGTGAGAGGACCTTTCAATTATTGACTCAAGTCAGTGGTCGAGCAGGTCGCGCCCAGAAGGCCGGTCACGTAGTGATTCAGACATTTAATCCTGATCATTATGCAATCAAAGATGCGGCTAAACAGGATTATGAAACTTTCTTCAAGCAAGAAATGTATCTGCGTCACCAATCCAATTACACGCCATATTATTTTACGACTTTGGTCAGTGTTGCAAATCAAGATGAAGGTCAGACTTTGAAACAGGCGTATTGGTTGAAAAAACAACTTCAAACAGCTTTATCTAAAGATGCGATTCTTTTGGGCCCAAGTCCGACGATGATTTCTCGAAAACAAAACAAATATTATTATCAAATTATTGTAAAATATAAACATGAGCCAAAATTGCATGAACGATTGCTCGAAATTTTAAATGAAACCCAAGCAGATGCTAAAAGAGGGTTTACGATTGCAATCGATAATGAACCACAACACATTGATTAGTGAGGATGATTGAATGACGAAAATTATATTTTTAGGAACACCAGATTTTTCTGCAACAGTTTTGAGGGGATTATTGAAGGAAGGGTATGACGTAATTGCAGCCGTTACACAACCAGATAAGCCAGTTGGTAGAAAGCAAAAACTTCAAAAGAGTCCAGTTAAACTAGTAGCTGAAAGTGAAAACATCAAGCTTTTCCAACCAGCTAAATTACCAGGTAGTTCTGAAGTTGAAGAATTAAAAGCAATGCATGCTGATTTGATCATTACAGCTGCTTACGGTCAATTTTTACCAACTAGTTTTTTGGACTCGGCTAAGGTCGCTGCGATTAATGTTCATGGTTCACTTTTGCCAAAATATCGTGGTGGAGCACCAATTCAATGGTCGCTATTAAACGGTGATAAGGAAACTGGAATTACCATCATGTACATGGTCAAAGGGATGGATGCTGGAGATATTATTAGTCAAGAAAAATTACCAATTGAAAAAGACGATGATAATGGTAGTTTATTTGAAAAAATGGCTATCGTTGGTCGTGAACTTTTGTTGGATACGATTCCTAAGATTTTAAGTGGCAATATCGACCCCATTAAACAAGATCTTGACAAGGTAGTATTTTCACCTAATATTTCTAAAGAACAAGAACATATTGATTTTACAAAACCTGCTGAAACAGTCTTCAACCAAATTCGTGCTTTGAGTCCTGATCCAGGTGCTTGGACAATGTTAAGCGGTCAAAGAACAAAATTATACAAAACTGAAGTTGTCGAATTAAATTCCAAACAAGCTGTCGGAACCGTAGCTGATTTAGGCAAAAAGAAATTGGTTATTATTGCCGGTGATGGTCAAGGTGTTTCTATTAAAAAGATTCAACCAGCTGGTAAAAAAATCATGGATATTGCTAACTATATGAATGGCTTAGGCAAAAATCTAGAAAAAGGACAACAAGTAATTGATGAAAAATAACCCTCGTGAACTAGCCGTAGAAGCATTAACTAGAGTTTTCAAAAATAAGGCGTACTCAAACATTGAAATCAATAATATTTTAAAAGATTCAGATATGTCTGATGCCGATAAGCGTTTGATGACTAATATCGTATATGGTGTTATTCAACATAAATACGTTTTAGAGTATCAACTAGAGCCTTATTTAAAAGATAAAAAACTAGACTTGTGGCTAGATTTATTGCTTCAAACAGCAATCTATCAATTGTCATATCTCGACAAGATTCCAGAACACGCAGTTTTAAATGAATCAACTGAGATTGCTAAACAAAAGGCTAACCGTGGTGCTGGTAATTTGGTCAATGCCGTTTTGAGAAACTTTCAACGTCACGGCGCTAGAAAAATGTCTGGCAAGGACACAGTTTATGATTTGAGTAAATTTTATAGTGTACCTCGTTGGCTCGTGCAATTATTCATCGATCAACAAGGATTGGCTAAAACTAAGGAAATTTTAAAGTCGATAAATCAGCCATCGCACGTATCTATTCGAGTTAATACGAATAAGACAACAGTAGCTGATTTACAAAAAACACTGCAAAATAAAGGCTTTGATGTAAAACCAAGCAAAATTTCTTCAGTTGGGTTAATCTGTGAGAGTGGAAACTTAGTTAATACTGATGAATTTAGAGAGGGCTTATATACAGTTCAAGATGAAAGCTCAATGCTGGTTGCTCCAGCACTTGATTTACAACCAGATAGTAGAGTCTTAGATGCTTGTGCTGCTCCTGGCGGTAAAACGACACACATTGCTAGTTACATTAAAAATGGCGAAGTAACGGCTTTAGATATTCATAAGCACAAGACTAAATTGATTCGTGATAATAGCCAAAGAATGGGCTATAGCGATATCATTAGTACTGGAGCAATCGATGCCAGAAAAGCTAAAGACGTTTTGAACACGACTTTTGATCGTATTTTAGTCGATGCTCCTTGTTCTGGTCTTGGATTGATCAGAAGAAAACCAGAATTAAGATATTTCCGCCAAGAAGAAGATTTATTGAACTTACAAAGAGTTCAATTACAAATTTTAGATAGTATGGTTGATTTACTAGAAGTCAATGGTAAGTTAGTTTTTAGTACTTGTACTTTTGATGATGAAGAAAATGAAACAGTCGTAAAGAAATTCTTAGCTGATCATAAAAACTTTGAACTTGAGCCTGTTAAGCATGAAGCTGTTATGGACAAATCAGTCAAAGACGGCATGTTAAAAGTCCTACCTAGTGATTACTTTACAGATGGTTTCTTTATAGCTACTTTCGTTAGAAAAAATTAAAGAGGTAAGGTCTAAACTGATGGAATATGCGTTACTAACTGATGTTGGAAAACTCAGAGAGAACAATCAAGATTATGTGAATGTTTTCAAGAATAAAAAGGGTATTGTCTTTGGAATCGTAGCCGATGGCATGGGTGGACACCGTGGTGGAGATGTTGCATCTGATATGGCAGTATCTCATTTAGGACATAATTTTGAAGAATCAGAAGTTGAAGAAATTAGTGAACTTCGTGAATGGATTATTCGAGAATTAAGTAAGGAAAACGATCGAATCGTTTCTGTATCGAATCAATTTGATGATTTAAATGGTATGGGAACGACGATGGTTGGCGTATTTTTTGTTGGATCCAAAATGATGGTCGTTAACGTTGGTGATTCAAGATGCTACATTTATGCAAACGATGAATTGAAACAATTGAGTGTTGATCATTCGTTGGTTCATGAATTATTAGAGACTGGTCAAATCAGTCCGGAAGAAGCTGAGAATCATCCACAAAAAAACATCATTACACAAACTCTTGGTGTATCACAAACAGTTCAACCACGAGTAAAAAATTTTGATTTGATCAATAATGCCATTATTTTGTTGTGTACTGATGGTTTGACTAATATGGTCCCAGAAAATGAAATCAAAGAAATTTTATCTAAAAAGATAAGTCTTGAGACTAAATGTCATCTTTTGATCGACAAAGCAAACGCCGCCGGTGGAAGAGATAATATAACCGCCTTACTCTTTTCTACGAAGGATAACGGAGGTAATCATTAGATGGAAAAAGGTTACCTAGTAGGCGGTCGTTATGAGATTCTAGGTACGCTTGGTGAAGGCGGTATGGCTAATGTTTATTTAGCTAATGACACTTTATTAAACCGTAAGGTTGCTGTTAAAGCATTGCGGTATGATCTTCAAGATGATGAATCCGTTAAAAGGAGATTTGGTCGTGAAGCCAAGGCAACTAGTGGTCTCTCCAATCCCAATATCGTCAATGTTTTAGATGTTGGTAATGATAACGGAGTTCAATATATTGTTATCGAGTACGTTGATGGCCCTAATTTAAAGAAATACATTCGTACGCACTTTCCAATTCCATATCATGAAGTAGTTGACATTATGAGACAGATTTGTATGGCTGTTTCTGACGCTCATGAACACGGAATTATTCATCGTGATCTAAAACCAGAAAACATTTTAGTCGATGAAAAAAAAGACCCAATACAAGTAAAAGTTTCCGATTTTGGAATTGCGTTGGCTTTAAGTGAACGCTCCATTACTCGGACTAATTCTTTATTGGGATCAGTTCACTACATGTCTCCAGAACAAATTAAAGGACGTCCAGCAACAGTGTTGTCAGATGTTTATGCTTTGGGGATCGTGTTGTTTGAATTATTGACAAAACACGTGCCATTTACTGGTGATACGGCTGTAACAGTGGCATTAAAGCATTCTAAAGAAGAAATGCCAGATTTGAAGAAAATAGATCCTGATATTCCTCAGCCGTTAGAAAATGTAGTTTTAAAGGCTACGGCCAAAGATCCTGATCAACGTTATCAGTCAGTCAAGGAAATGTGCAAGGATCTAAATACTTGTCTGATGCCAGAGCGTAGCGACGAACCAAAATTTATTCCGACACCAGTAAATGATTTGGAAGAAACTCGTGTCATGGAACCTATGGATGCTAAACGGGAAGAGAATGTCTCTGCACCGCAAAAGCCCAAAATGAGTCGTAAAAAGAAAATGATTTTGATGCTTTCGATAATTCCAATTGTTTTGATTTTGTTTGTCATAGCGATGGTTATTAAGAGCAATCAAGAGACGACAGTTCCCGACTTATTCAATCTAACTGTCAAACAAGCTAATGTCATGCTCAAAAGTTCTAATTTAACGGCCGGTGATATCTCAAAGGAAAATGATGATGACGTTGAAGCAGGTCACGTTATTAAATCAGTTCCGGCTAAGGGATTGAAACTAAAGAACGGTGCTAGTGTTAATTTGGTAGTTAGTTTGGGAGCTAAGTATTATAAAATGCCAAAATTAGTTGGCCAAGATTATGACGATGTTTCTGCTAATTTGAAAAAGCGTGGATTTAAAATCAAACTACGATATAAAGCAACTAACGAATATGCTGCTGGAATAATCATGAAGCAAAGTATTGAAAGTGGCAAAAAAGTTGTTACTAAAGATAAACCTTTGACAATAACGATTGCCAAAACAAAGACAGTTAAGCCAAAAACGGTTAAAGTCCGTGATTTAACTGGTTATAATTTAAAGAGTATTCAAGATTATGCTACAGAGGAACATTTGCGATTAGACACGTCATATGCTTATTCTAGTGAGATTGAAGAAGGTTTATTAGTCAGTCAATCACCAGAAGCAAATACGACGATCAATCAAGGTGCTACTTTGACAGTTGTAATTTCAAAGGGACCAGATCCTGAGAAGTCATCTGACAGTGACAATGAAAATTCAAACGATGATACTAATTCAAACGCTACGAAGACGGTTACAAAGGATATTACGATCCCTTATGATACTAGTGGCGATAATAGTATTACAATTTATATTTCAGATGCCACACACAGTATCAATTCGCCATATAAGACGATGACTATTAGTGAAGATACACCAGTAACATTAAGTTTTAATTTAAGAGATGGACAGACTGGATCCTATATAGTTGAGCGTGATAATAAGACTGTATTAGGTGGTTCAGTCAATAGGTGATGTATGGAAAAAACAGGAAGAATTATAAAATCAATCAGTGGATTTTATGATGTTTTAGACGATGAAAGCAAAGAATTGATACGGACTAGAGCACGTGGCAATTTTCGTAAACGTAAGATAAAACCATTGGTCGGAGATAAAGTCAGTTTTGATTCGACAGGGGATTTAGGTTACATTTTAGAAATTTTACCACGTGAAAATAGTTTGGTTCGTCCACCAATTGCTAACGTCGACCAAGCAATCGTGGTAACTTCAGCAGCACAGCCCAATTTTTCTAGCAATTTGTTAGATAAAATTTTGGTAAATATCGAGCATAATGAAATTGAGCCCGTAATTTATTTAACAAAAGCCGATTTATTATCAGATGAGCAATATGAGGAATTAAAGACGACTTTAGAAGGATATCGCAACCATGCAGGATATCAAGTCTTTTGTGATCGTGATAGCTATAATGATTTGCAAGTGTCGAAATTAAAGGCGACTTTTACTGATAAGGTGACGGTCTTCACCGGTCAATCTGGTGCTGGTAAATCTACTTTGTTAAATCATATCGATCACGATTTAGGTTTAGCCACGGCGGAGATTTCTCAAACCTTGAATCGTGGTAAGCACACGACGCGTCAAGTGTCGCTGTTTGATATCGAAGGTGGTTTAGTTGCTGATACACCGGGATTTTCTTCAATTGATTTACAAAATATTGCAGTTGAAGAATTACCAATGCTTTTTCCTGAATTTTTGAAATACAGCCATATGTGTCAATTTCGCGGTTGTCGACATGTGAACGAACCTAACTGTGCTGTAAAAGAAAAACTTTCAGAAGGTCAGATAATGCAAAGTCGATATGACAATTATCTCTACTTTTTGAATGAAATTAATTCGTACAAAAAAAGATATTGAGGAGTTGATTTTTGATGACAGTAAAGATTGCACCATCAATTTTATCTGCAGATATTATGAACTTGGAACGAGATGTTAGAGCCGCTGACAGAGCCGGAGCAGATGTATTCCACATCGATATGATGGACGGAAACTTTGTTCCAAATATGTCTTTTAGTCCTAGTGTGGTTGAAGGGATGCGTCGAGTAACTGACAAGCCCTTGGACATTCACATGATGATGGAAAATCCTGATGCTTATATCAAGCCAGTGATCGATGCTGGAGCTGATACTGTCTTGATTCATGCTGAAAGTACTCAACATATTTATCGCTCAATCGATTTAGTAAAGAGTTACGGGGCTCGTGCTGGGGTAGTTGTAAATCCTGGGACTCCGCTAGAGACTGTGAAAGAACTTTTCCCAATTATTGATCAAATTCTCGTTATGACAGTTAATCCTGGCTTTGGCGGTCAGAAATTCATTTCTGGAATGACTAAAAAGATTCAACGTTTGGATCAATTACGTCAAACAGCCGCTGATGACAATTTTGAGATTGAGGTCGATGGTGGGATCAATGCTGATACTATCAGTCAATGTGCCAGAGCTGGAGCTGATATTTTTGTAGCTGGTTCATATTTGTTTAATGGTGAAAATGGTTTGAATAAGAGAATCGAAGATATTCGTTCTTTGGCTGTGGAAGCTAAGCAATGAAACGAGTAAATATTTTATTAGGTGGTCCAACTAGCGAATATCCAGATGAATTAAGTAAGAGTATTAAAGGTATACCTGGTCCTTGGGTCGGGGCAGATCGAGGCAGTTTACATTTGATGGCTAATGGAATAATTCCTGAAATTGCTATTGGTGATTTTGATTCAATCAATAAAAAAGAACAGAAATTATTACGTGATAATGTACCTGTTTTTGAAAAATTCCCTCCAGAAAAGGATGACACGGATTCTGAGCTCTGTTTATTAGCAGCTAGAGAAAAGTACAATGCTCAAGAATATTACGTTTATGGGGCTACTGGTGGGCGAATTGACCATTTTTTAGTTAATTTGTTCTTGCCATATGATCCTAGATTTTTAGATTTCTATGACAAGTTATATTACAAATCTGCCACGAATACGATTAGATTTTTCAAACCTGGTCGTTATACGATTTTTCATGAGAATTCAATGAAATATGTCGCCTTTGTCAATTTGGGACCAGTGACACATTTAAATCTATTCGATGCAAAATACAAATTGAATGATTATAGCGTGGAACATCCTGTTAGCTGGGCTAGTAATGAATTCGTCAAAGATACGATCGATTTTAGTTTTGAAAGTGGAATTGTAGCCGTTATTCAGAGTAAAGATAAAAAATAAATTTAAGACATTTTCTGATGGAAGATGTCTTTTTTTATGCCCATTAAATCAAGGATTTGAGGTTGTTTTTAAAGTAAAGATTAAATGCCAAAGGGAAATTATTTTCAAAATAACGTTGACAAAGAAAAACTACTAGAGTAAATTAATTACCAATCAAACGATTAAAAATTAATTAATCTTATTAGACGTTGAAGAGAAGAGTAGATCAATTATTAGTTTGAAGAGTGACCATCAGATAGTGAAAAGGTGGAGCGAACGTTGATTGAAGATGAGCTTGGAGTCTTACCTAGGTGTAAGCCAAAGGTACGCAAGGATGCGATATCATCCCGGACATGTTAGTGTCGTTGAGGTATTTTGTGTAAGCAAAGTATAAATTAGGGTGGTATCACGGGAAATCGTCCCTACAATTCAGATTTAGGTCTGTTTTGTAGGGGCGATTTTTTTTACTGTTTCTTTGCAGCTATGCTGCTTAGAAACAGTTATGGGGCCCGTATTCCTTAACTTACGGCTATACCACTTAGAGGGAATTTTAATTTTCCCACAATATTGGGGCAGCTCAGTCCCCATATTCAATATTAGAATTTGATATTAATTATTTAATCGATCGAGGAGGCATTTTTATGAAAAGTCTATGGCTTAAACCAACATAAAAATTAGAGGATTTTTAAAAAAGAGGAGGAGAAGGAAATGAGAAAAGGGAAAAGTTTAATTGTTACGGTACTTTTAGCACTGTCGGTTATTTTATTAGTCGGCTGTGGAAATCAATCTAAAGCAGCAGATGACGACACTATCGTTATTGGTTCACAGGGGTCTGATTTAGACATTTGGGAACACATTGCCAAAAGTCCCCAAGCTAAGAAGTTAGGCTTGAATATCAAAACTAAGGAAATCACTGATGGGGCACAACTTAATTCCGCCACAAGTCAAGGTCAAGTCGATGTCAATGCTTTCCAATCATGGTCTTATTACAAGGCTTATAACAAACAAAATCCTAAAGGAAAATTAGCTGCTTTAGGAACAACTTATTTGGAACCTTTAGGAATTTATTCAAAGAAGTACAAGAGTGTTGAAGATATTCCTGATGGAACAACAATTGCCATCGCCAACAATCCTGCTAATACATCACGAGGTTTGTTGTTATTACAAGAGGCTGGATTGATCACTTTGAAAAAAGATTTTGGAGCTTTAGATAATACCAAAGACATCACTGAAAATCCCAAGAATCTTAAATTCAAAGAAATCGATGATACTACCGGTCCAAGAGTTTTAAATGATGTACCAGTAGTTCTCATTTCTAATACCGTTGCTTTGGAAAGTGGACTTCATGTTTTGACTGATTCTATCTACCACGAAAAAATCGACCAAAGTACCAAAGAAAACGTCAATATCCTAGCAACTGCTGATAAGAACAAAAATAATGCTAACTACAAAAAACTAGTTAAGCTCTACCACAACAAGAAAATTCAAGAATATATCAAGAAAAAGTATTACGGAACTAAGATCGAAGTTAATAAACCATTAACATATTTGGAAAATAAATAAAATTTTAAGGAGATAATTATTATGGCTAAAGTTGAAAGTTTTACATTGGATCACACAAAAGTAAAGGCACCTTACGTTCGTTTGATCACTGAAGAACACGGAGCAAAGGGTGATGCAATTTCAAATTATGATTTGCGTCTAGTACAACCTAATGAAAATGCTATTCCTACTGCAGGTTTACATACAATTGAACATTTGCTAGCTGGACTTTTGAGAGATAGATTGGACGGCGTAATTGATTGTTCACCATTCGGCTGTCGTACAGGTTTTCATTTGATTACTTGGGGCGAGCACTCAACTACTGAAGTAGCAGAAGCTTTGAAAGGCGCTTTGACAGATATCGCTGAAAACATCGAATGGAAAGATGTTCAAGGAACTGACAAATACAGTTGTGGTAACTATCGTGATCACTCGTTGTTCTCAGCTAAGGAATGGTCAAAGAAGATTCTTGCAGAAGGAATTTCTAACGACCCTTACGAACGTCACGTAATCTAAATTAATAAAGAAGGTTAATTTATGAGTCTATTTACATCTTTAGAGAAAAAAATTGTCCTCGTCACTGGTGGTTTTCAAGGTATCGGACGTGAAGTGGTGACGACCTTTCAAAATGAAAAAGCCACGGTCATTGTAGCTGATTTATCATATCAAAATAACAATTTAAAACGGCTAAATGATTTTGAATATCAAATTCATCTCGATGTCAGCGATGAAACTAGCGTCGAAAATCTAGCAGCTCAACTAAAAACTCAAAATCTTACTCCCAACATTTTAGTCAATGTCGCGGGAATTTCGACGATGGATTATTTGATCGACAGTCAGACGAGTGATTTTGATAAGACTTTAGCAGTCAATACGCGTGGAACTTACTTAGTCAGCAAATACATTGTTAAGTTGATGGTTGCCGCCAAACGTCCCGGAAAAGTGGTTTTGATAGCTTCTCAGGCTGGAAAAAATGGTTATCGTGCTATGTCAGCGTATGTTGCTTCTAAGCATGCTGTACTTGGCTTGACGAAGACTTTAGCAATTGAAGTAGCCAAAGACCAAATCAATGTCAATGCGGTTTGTCCTGGTATTATTGAGACCTCAATGAAGCATCGTGAAAGAAAAGATGGTGCCAAGATTAGAGGCTTAACAGCTGATGATATCGAAAAAGAGGATAACAGCCAAGTGCCACTGGGACGGACAGGAACTCCAAAAGATGTTGCCAATGTAGTGTTGTTCTTAGCTAGTCCATTGTCTGATTATATGACGGGACAAGGTATCAACGTTACTGGTGGAATGACGATGAATTAAAAAAATAAGCTAGCCAATTTTAAGTAACTGGCTAGCTTATTTTAGATAATTATTGTAATTCATTAACGATGGCTTTGTTAAAGGCGTCCAAGTCATCAGGAGTACGACTAGTAATCAAGTGACGATCGATAACAACAGGTTCATCTTTAACGATACCGCCTGCGTAGTAAAGGTCAGTTTGAACAGTCTTGTATGAAGTTAAAGTTCTATCCTTAACTAAACCTGTTTGCATCAAAAGTTGTGGACCGTGGCAGATTGAAAAGATAGCTTTATCATTAAGCATAAATTTCTTAGCAAGTTCAACGAATCTTTCATCAGCGCGAAGATTGTCAGGTGAAAAACCACCAGGAATTAATAAAGCGTCATAGTTATCGGCGTTGATGTCATCGATTCCCTTATCAGTAGTAAATTCTGTGCCATGTTTACCAACTAATTTTTCGTTAGCTTTAGTTCCAACTAGGGTTACCTCGTTACCTGCGTCAGTCAAAGCTTTTTTAGGGGATGTGTACTCGATATCCTCAACATCATTAGCCATTACGGCAATAATTTTACTCATAAATTTGTTTCCTCCTCATTAATATAGTAATAGTTTACTCGTAGGGGGTAGGGATAAGTCAAATGATTTCCATTATGAATATTTTTATTGTTTAATAACGATTCTTGTGAGATAACAGAGTAGTTTAAGAATCAGGGGAGGACCGATATGCCAAGTTTTAATACAAAATTGGTTCATGGTGAACCACAAAATGATAACAACACTGGAGCAGTCAACGTTCCGGTATACAATTCTTCAACTTATATTTATCCATCAGTTGATACTAAGGTAAAATACGATTATGCACGTTCAGGCAATCCAACGAGAAATTATTTGGAAGAACAAGTAGCCCAACTAGAAAATGGTTGTCGTGGCTTTGCTTTTTCTTCTGGTTCAGCAGCAATTCATGCTGTGTTGGCAATTTTTAAACCAGGTGATCATTTGATTATCGGTAAAGAAATCTATGGTGGAACTTTTAGAATTATCAATGAATTCTTTAAACGTTGGCAAATTGGGTTTACTGCCGTTGACACTCAAAACTTAGATGAAATTAGACAAGCAATTAAGTCCAATACTAAAGCAATTTATTTTGAAAGCTTTACTAATCCTTTGTTGCACGTAACGAGTGTTGCTGGCGTAAGTAAAGTAGCTAAAGCAAATAATCTTTTGACGATCGTTGATAATACATTCCTATCACCATATTTACAGCGTCCACTAGATTTGGGTGCCGATATTGTGGTTCATTCAGCCACGAAGTATCTCAGCGGTCACTCAGATGTAATTGCTGGTATCGCCATAGCTAAGGACAAAGACATTGCTGATAAGATCTATTTCAATCAAAATGCCATTGGGTCAACTTTGTCTCCTGAAGATTCCAATTTAGTCCGTCGTGGGATTCAAACACTATCAGTAAGAATGGATCGTCATTTGAGTAATGCTCAAAGAATTGTCGAATTTTTACAAACTCGTCCAGAGATTGCTAAAATATATTATCCTGGAATTGCCGGCAGTAAGGACCATGAAATAGCTGTCAAAGAGGCTGATGGTTTTGGTGGAATTGTTTCCTTTGAATTGGCCGACGGATTAGATTCAACTAAATTCGTTGAAGGAACTAACTTGATTCAGTTGGCGGTCAGTTTAGGGGCCGTTGAAAGTTTGATTGAGTTGCCTTATAAGATGACTCATGCTGAACTTTCACCCAAAGAGCAACTAAAAGCCGGCATCACGCATCAATTAGTTAGATTGTCAGTCGGTATTGAAGATGTGAACGATTTAATTGATGATTTGGCACAGAGTTTAGACAGATTATAAAAAATCTCGATAGAATGTAATTACATTTTATCGAGATTTATTTTTTTAGATCTTTGCCGTCAACGCTGATTTTTGCAAGATCATCAAACTTAAAATCGATTTGATTTGTTTCAGGTTGAAAATCACGAACATTAAATTGACTGTCTAAAATTCTCACTTGTGGTTTATCGTTTACGAAAATAAGATCATTGCCACTGATTTGAGATTTAGTCTTAACAGCTAAGTCATTTTTATAGTCGGTAATTGTTGAATCAATCGTCAAATTTTTAAAGAAAGCTTTTGAACCTTGACGTAATTCAAATTTATGCAAAATAGTGCAATCTTTTAAATAAACGGTTGAATTCTTTTGGAACAATAGTTGAAATTCAGTATTATCAGCAAATAATTGACTATTTTCGAGAGATAGGCCAATGGCTTTAACTTTTTTGCCGGTTAAAATTTTGGAGTCTTTAAATGAAAAATAAGCGTTTTGTCCGTAAATCGTATCCCAATAATCACTCGTTTGTCGGTCGATGATAATATTTTGTCCATAAACTCTAGCTCCATCGTAAGCTGACATGGTATTTTCATCGTTAGCAGGATAGATGATACTTAGATTTTTAAAGATCAAGGTATTTTTTGCACCAACGGTAAAACTGCAGTACAGTTTAATATCTTCTTTGTTAGAAGTTTTACCAATGAATGAAATGTCACGTCTGATGGTACAAATAAAGGGATTATTTCTGGAAAAATAAGTTCCAGGCAGCAATTCAATGACGTCGCCATCTTGGGCATTGACAATAGCTTGCATCAATTCTTCATCATTATTTTTTCGAGTGCCAATGGTAATTTTCATAAAATCCCTCCTTTAATTGATTATTATAGGATAAAATAAAAGAGACCAACAACAGATGTTAGTCTCTTTTAAATTATTAAGTGATAATTATACACGAGTAACTTTTCCTGATTTCAATGCTCTAGCTGAAACCCATACACGTTTTGGCTTACCATCAACCATGATACGAACTTTTTGCAAATTTGGCTTCCAAGCACGTTTTGATTGGTTAAGAGCGTGTGAACGTTTGTTACCGAACACTGTTTTACGGCCTGTAATAATATCTTTTGCCATGGGACCGACCTCCTTTGGCTACATGTTTTTCTTTAAAATATCACCTGACTAATTTACCATATATAAATGGTTAAAGCAATAGAGTAATTACGGAATAATCCACTTTTATCTAGTTAATTCTTTAATTAGAATTGTGGCTATGATAGAATTTTATTGTTTATGATAGATTTGGTCCATGAATAGGAGGATCCAGAGATGGCAGTTACAATTAAAACAAAACATGGTGAAATTGAAGTTTCAACAAATACTGTTGCAACAATTGTCGGCGGTGCTGCTTCTGATATCTACGGTATCGTAGGTATGGCCAGCAAGAACCAACTACGTGACGGGATGAATACGATTTTGAACCGTGAGGACTTTTCTAGAGGTGTAGTTATTCATCAAGAAGATGGTAAACTGGCCGTTGATGTCTACATAATCGTTGGATATGGTATTAAAATATCTGAAGTAGCAAAGAATCTAAAAGAAAAAGTAAAATATAACCTAGAAACAATGCTTGGAACGCCAGCTGGCACTGTTAACGTTTATGTTCAAGGAATTAAAGTTCTGGACGATATCGAATAGGTAAAGCTGGTTGGAGGGGAAACTTTTGAGCAAAGAACTAATTACAAAAAAAGAATTTTCAGATATGGTGCGTGTTGCATCGCACAGACTTGAAAAGAATGCTAAGTTTGTAAACTCACTTAATGTCTTTCCGGTTCCTGATGGCGATACCGGAACCAATATGAGCTTAACTATACAAAGCGGTTTTAAGGCCGTAAATGAATCAGAGAGTAATCACGTAGGGACACTTGGAAAAGCTCTTGCAAAAGGACTTTTGATGGGTGCTCGTGGAAACTCAGGTGTTATTACATCACAAATTTTCCGTGGTTTTTCAAAGAGTATCGAAGATAAAGAAGCTTTGACAGCTATGGATTTGGCCAAAGCTTTTGATGATGGTGTAAAGACAGCTTACAAAGCCGTTATGAAACCTGTTGAAGGAACAATTTTGACAGTCGCAAGATTCGGTGCTGAGTCAGCTATGGAAAAAGTCAAGACGACTAATGATACAGTAGAAATTTTAAAAGCTGTTGTAGCCGGAGCCAAAGTAGGACTAGAAAAGACACCATCGCTATTGCCAGTTTTAAAAGAAGTTGGCGTAGTTGATTCCGGTGGTCAAGGATTGGTCTTTATTTATGAAGGCTTTTTAGAAGGTTTAAGTGGCATTGCCAGTGACGAAGAAGAATATGTCCCTGATGAAAGAGACATGGCTGAAATGGTCAATGCTAACCACCATCAATCTGTTCAAGGTCAATTCAATACTGATGAGATCAAAAATGGTTATTGTACAGAAATGATGGTTGAATTAGGCAAAAATCCAACTTCTGATGAAAAATTTGAAAATGATAAATTGCGTAGTTATTTAGATAAAATCGGTGACTCTTTAATTGTCGTTTCTGATGACGAAGTTGTTAAAGTCCACGTTCACACTAACTATCCTTACAAAGTTTGGGCAGCTGGTAGAAAATACGGTTCACTTTCAAAAATCAAGATTGACAATATGCGTTTGCAACATGAAACAATCGTTGATGACGATGAACCAATGACACCAGAAACACAGCCACAAGCAGCGATTGACTATGCAGTTATTGCTGTTTCATCTGGTGACGGCTTAACAGAACTCTTCAAGAGTTTAGGTGTGACTCACGTGATCAGTGGTGGTCAAACAATGAATCCATCCACTAATGATATTGTCGATGCTATTAATAAATCAAATGCTAAACGTGCCTTAGTACTGCCAAATAACGGTAATATTATTATGGCTGCTAAACAAGCAGTTGACTTGGTTGATATTCCAGTTGCAATCGTTGGTTCTAAGACTATCTCTCAAGGAATGACAGCTATGCTTTCTTTCAATCCTGATGCAGAACTTTCAGAAAATGAAGCAAACATGGAAGATTCATTGGATACAGTTAAGAGTGGTCAAATTACTCAAGCAATTCGTGACACTGAAATTGATGGCCTTAAGATCACTAAGGGTCATTACATGGGAATTGTCGATGGCAAGATTTTAGTTGACGATGAAGATATCATTTCTGGCACTGAAAAAATGCTTGATAAGATGATTGATGAAGATAGTGAAGTAATCACTATTTTGATTGGTGAAGATGGTAACCAAGATGATGCTCAAAAGATTGCTGATTACTTAGATGATAAGTATGATGACTTAGAGACAGAAATTCACCAAGGTGATCAACCAGTTTATCCTTATTTAATTTCGGTTGAATAACTTTTTAAAGGAGGCGATGATGAAACGTTTGTTTTGTCATGCCTTTTTTGATTTCACAAGAAAGGGGAATGTAAATGGATTTAAGGAAAGTATCGCTAGCACAATTGCCCAGTGTTGGGCCAAAACGATTAGAAGCATTGCAGTCGTTAGGAATCAACAATGTTTATGACTTGCTATTTTATTTCCCTTTTCGCTATGAAGATATGCAAGCTAAATCCTTAGATGACGCAATCGATCAAGAGAAAATTCTTGTTAAAGGGGTAGTTGCTAGTGAACCAGTCGTATCGCGTTTTGGTTATAAGAAAACTCGGTTAAATGTTCGCTTGATGACCGAAAATGAATCGATCATGGTAACTTTTTTCAATCAGCCATGGTTAAAGGACAAATTTGAAACGGGAAATGATATTGCTGTTTATGGCAAATGGAATGCCAATCGACGCTCATTGATGGGAATGAAAGTAATTGGTGTTAATGACAATTCAGTTGATTCAGTCTATTCAGTCAATAAGAACATCCATCAAAAAACGCTGATAAATTTAATCAAAGTTGCTTTTGAAAAATATCATGACCAAATCGATACTGTTGTTCCAAGTTACCTACGTTTGAAATACAAATTGTTGAATGATGAAGAAATCGTCTCGGGAATTCATTTTCCAAAAGATGAAGAACAAAGTGAAGAGGCGCGAAGAAGTGCCAAATTTCGGGAGTTTTTCTTGTTTCAATGTGGACTACAAAGTATTAAGCAAAATGATAAAAATAAAAATATTGGTATCATTGAAAAGTACGATCAAAAATTCTTAGATGATTTTATCAAGAGTTTGCCATTTAAATTGACTGATGCTCAAAATCGAGTTGTTCAAGAAATTTTGCAAGATATGGCTTCTGATCATCATATGAATCGCTTGTTGCAGGGGGATGTTGGTTCCGGTAAGACAATCGTCTCAGTAATTGCTATGTTGGCTTCAGTAACAGCAGGATATCAGGCTGCAATCATGGCACCAACCGAAATCTTAGCTCAGCAACATTTTGATAAAATCAGTAAGTTATTAGCACCCTTGAAAATAAGGACTGCTTTATTGACTGGTTCTTTGACAAAAAAAGAACATGATTTTATTGCTGGTGATATTTTAAATGGTAAGACTAATATTGTCGTTGGAACTCACGCTTTGATACAAGACAGCGTTGAATTTAAGGATTTAGGTTTTATCGTGATCGATGAACAACATCGTTTCGGCGTTAATCAAAGAAAAGCTCTGCGTCAAAAAGGTAATAATCCTGATGTCTTAGCAATGACCGCTACTCCAATTCCAAGAACTCTAGCAATTACGACTTATGGAGATATGGATGTTTCGAGAATTGATCAATTGCCAGCTGGTCGTAAAAAAATTGAGACTTATTGGATCCGTAGTCAAAAAATTGAGCAGATGTATCGGTTTGTGGCAAAAGAACTGCAGACAGGTTCACAAGTTTACGTTGTTACACCATTGATTTCTGAATCAGAAACGATGGATTTGAAAAATGCTGAATTGATTTTTGATAAATTTACAGAACTATTTGGCAAGAAATATAAAATTGGTCTGTTGCATGGGCAGATGCCTAATGACCAAAAAGAAACTGTTATGAATGATTTCAGTGATAAAAAAATTGATGTTTTAGTTTCGACAACTGTAATAGAAGTCGGAGTCGATGTTCCCAATGCTTCGGTGATGGTAATCTATGACGCTAATCGTTTTGGCTTATCACAGTTACATCAGTTGCGTGGTCGTGTGGGCCGTGGCGATAAGCAATCTTATTGTATTTTGATTGCTGACCCTAAAAATGAATCGGCAGCGGAACGGATGAAGATTTTAACTTCAACTAATGATGGCTTTGTCCTAGCTGAAGAAGATTTAAAAATGCGTGGTGCGGGCGACTTATTAGGAAATCGCCAATCAGGTTTACCAGAATTTAAAATTGGTAATCCAATCAATGACATCAATATTTTGGAAGTGGCTCAAGAAGAAGCTAGTCGTTTGTTCAACGATGAGAAATTGTTCAATAGTCCAGAGACTAAAAATTTAAAGTCATTTATTAATGAAGAGTATGATCAATTAAATAATTTTGATTAGTGAGGAAAAAATATGAAAATAGCTGTTGATGCTATGGGTGGCGACAATGCACCTAAAGTAATTGTTGAGGGAATCGAAAAAGCTCGTGATGAATGGAAAGATCTAGAATTCGTTCTTTATGGTAAAGAATCAGAAATAAAAAAATATTTGCAAAATGATGAAAGAATCAAAATCGTCCACACTGACGAAGAAATCTTAGGTACAGATGAACCAGTTAGAGCCATTAGAACTAAGAAAAATGCTTCAATGGTTTTAGCTGCTAAATCAGTCAAAGATGGTGAAAATGATGCCTTGTTCTCATTAGGTAATACCGGTGCTTTGTTGGCTAGTGGTATCTTTATCGTTGGCCGTATCAAACAAGTGTCACGTCCTGCTTTGATGCCAACGTTACCAGTTACTAATTCAACTAATGGGGTTAATATGTTAGACGTTGGTGCAAACGCTGAGGCTAAAGCTAGTTATTTACAACAATGGGCCATTATGGGTTCAATTTATGCACATGACGTTAAAAAAATCGACCAACCAAGAATTGCACTTCTAAACAATGGGACAGAATATGACAAAGGTGATACTTTGCACAAAGAAGCTTATCAACTTTTAAAAGAAACCGAAGGCATTAACTTTATCGGAAACGTAGAATCTGGCGATATCTTAGCTGGTGTGGCAGATGTTATTGTAACTGACGGATTCACTGGTAATGCTGCTTTGAAGGCGACTGAAGGAACAGCAACTATACTCTTGAAACAATTAAAAGATGCCTTGCTAAATAATGGTTTCTTTACTAAAATGGGTGCAGCTATCGTTAGTCCATCACTAAAGGGCATGCGTAAGATGTTTGATACTTCCCAGGCTGGTGGAGCGGTATTGTTAGGTTTGAAATCTCCAGTGATCAAGGCTCATGGTGCAGCTGACAGTAAGACAGTCTATTATACTGTTAAACAAATTTATGATATGTTAACTAACGATACAATTAACAAAGCTAATAAGTATTTCGAAAAAATGAACGCCGAAAAATAGGGAGAGTTTTTATGACAGAACAAGCTGTATTTGACAAAATTAAAGCATTGATTGCTGACAAGTTTGAAGTCGATGCATCAACAATTACTAAAGAAACATCATTTACTAATGATTTGGATGCAGATTCTATCGACCTTGTGGAATTTGTACTTGAACTCGAGGATGAGTTTGGTTCAGAAATTCCTGATGATGATGCTGAAAAAATTACAACTGTTGGTGAAGCAGTTAGCTATATTTCTTCACATCAAGGATAAGATTTTTATTTGAATTTTGGTTAAGGATGCCGTCGTCCGCAAAAGCTCTGTGATTGGCTGGAACGCTGCCGACACGACTTGAAACCAATACATGGTGCAAGGGCTCCAAGTCGTGCGCACATTCTCCAGCGTTTTCCAGGGCAGAACGGACGACGGCAATTTTAATCAATACAATAACGAAATTTAAGGCCAAGTGGTCTTATTTTTTTATCCAGTTAATTATTTAATAGAAAAGTTTAGTATAATTAATATTATTGGAAAGGGGACACGTTATGTTAGATCCAAAATTTTTAGAATTTTTAGATAAAAAGTATGGAATCAAGTTTAACAATAAGAAATTAGTTCAAAGAGCTATGACACATTCCTCATTTGACAACGAGCATAAAGAACTCGGTATTGGGGATTATGAACGTTTAGAGTTTTTAGGAGATGCGGTTTTGGAAATCAATATCTCTCGCTACCTCTTTGAAAAATACCCAGAATTACCAGAAGGTAAACTAACCCGTTTAAGATCTGATATCGTCAGAACAGATAGTTTTGCTCGCTTCGCTAAGGAAATCCAAATCGATAAGTACTTATTGATTGGTAAAGGTGAAGAAAAACAAGGTGCTCGTCAAAGACATACTTTACTTGAGGATATTTTTGAAGCCTTCAACGGTGCTTTGTATTTGGATCAAGGCAATGAAGTTGTCGATGACTTTTTGAAAAAAGTAGTTTATCCACACATTGATTCAGGAGAATTTTCTGAAGATACTGATTTCAAGACACACCTTCAAGAAAAATTGCAACAATCAGGGGAAGTTGAAATTGATTACAAGGTAATTGATGAAGAAGGTCCTGATCATGATAAAAAATTTAAAGTTGAACTAATTGCTAACGGTAAGATTTTGTCCAAGGGACTTGGATACAGCAAGAAACATGCTGAACAAATGGCAGCCAAAAGAGCATTAGATGAATTATAGGAGTTAAGTTATGCCATTAAAATCATTAACGATCAATGGGTTTAAATCATTTGCTGATAAAACGAAGATTGATTTCACAAGCGGAATCACTGGTATCGTTGGACCCAACGGGAGTGGAAAATCAAATATTACTGAAGCCATTCGTTGGGTAATGGGTGAACAGTCAGCAAAGAGTTTACGTGGAGACAAAATGGTCGATGTGATTTTTGCTGGAAGTGCGACTCGTCCCCAAATGAATCGTGCAGAAGTGATTTTAGATTTTGATAATCGTAATAAAGAGTTAAAAACGACTCAAGATGAAGTCATAATTTGTCGTCGTCTTTTTAGAAATGGCGATACCGAATTTTTGATCAACAATAAAGCTTGTCGTTTACGTGATATTACTGAATTGTTCATGGATTCTGGGATGGGTAAACAATCATTTTCAATTATTTCCCAAGGTCGAGTTGAAGCAATTTTCAACAGCAAGCCGGTGGAAAGACGTAGCATCATTGAAGAATCGGCTGGGGTTTCTTTATTTAAGCAAAAAAAGCAACAAGCTGAGAATAAATTATCCGATACGACTGATAATTTGCATCGTGTTTCTGATATCGTTTCAGAATTATCAAAACAAGTTGAGCCATTAAAAAAACAAGCTAGTATTGCTCGTGATTATAAAGAACAGAAAAGCAAGTATGATGATATTTATCAAAAAATCTTAACGATTGAAATTAGAGATTTATCAAATCAAAAACATCAAATCGACAAAGAATTACGAGAAGTCAAGACTAGCTTGCAAAATATTTCTCAACAAGTAACACAAGCCAATCAACAAGTTGAAGATAATAACCAAGCTGTTAGAACTTTAACAAATCAACTGGATGAAAAACAAGCTAAATTAGTTGAGGTAACGAAGACTTTAGAAATTTACAATAGTAAAATTGCCGTCGCTGATGAAAGAACTGGTTTTAATTCAACGACAAAGTTGACTTTGACAAATCAATTGAAGTCAGTCGAAGAACAAAAAGTAAAAAACGATGCCAAGTTAGTCGAATCAAATAAAAAATTAGCCCAATGTCTAGAAAAAATCACTGATTTTGAAAAGAAACTAAAAGACTTGCAACAATTGAAACAAAAGACACCAGCTGATATTAAGGATAATATTGCCCAATTAAGAACTGATTACGTCAATCTTCTCCAAGATCAAGTAACAAACAATAATGAACAAAAATTTTCACAAAGACAACTAGAACGAATCAATGCGGGAATTTCGGAACAAAATTCTCAACTTAGAGAAGTAACGACTAATTTAGAGAATTATAAAGAAGATCATCAAAAAATTGATGCTGAAATCAAAAAATTAATTAATGATAATCAGGCACTTTTGACACGTAACCAAGAGCTTGAAAAATCGATTCAAGAGATTACTGAAACAGGTAAAAACGAAAATAATAATTATCTGAAGATTTTAGAAAACCTTCAAGAAATTAAAGCTCGTAAAAAAGTTCTCGAAAATATGGAACAAGAACACGCTGGTTTCTTCGAAGGTGCTAAGAATGTTTTAAATAATAAAGCACGTCTTGCTGGAATCGTTGGTGCTGTTGCAGAACTCATTTCTGTGCCGCAAGATTATCAATTGGCTATTCAAACTGTTGTCAGCAATCAATTGCAATCGATCGTAACTGAAGATGAAGTGGCTGCTAAACATGCCATTGCTTACTTACGTCAAAATCGTGGCGGTCGTGCGACTTTCTTGCCGCTTAACATTATCCAAGCTCGTAATGTCAACACTAATGATTTGAACAAAGCTAAAAGGGTCACAGGTTTTGTTGGGGTCGCTAGTGAGTTAGTGACCTATGATGGAAAAGTTGAGAATATTGTTAAGAATATTTTGGGTAATTTATTAGTTGCCAAAAGTATCGATGATGCAACAAGTATTTCAGCAGCAGTTAGTCGAAAATATCGAGTAGTAACTTTAGATGGGAACGTCGTTAATGCCGGTGGTTCTTTAACTGGTGGGCAACAACGTCGTGTTAATTCAAGCATTTTGAGTCGAAAAGATGAGTTAGCAGATTTAACTAAGCAACTTTCTAAACAAGAATTATTGATGGATCAAAAACAAGCACTAGTTCAAGATTTAAGAAATCAATTGGTGCAATTCAATGCTGAAAAGAAACGTATTGATGCCAAACTGGCTAATTTCAACCAATCTAAGAGTAAATTTGAAAATGAAATTTCCACTTCTCAAAGTGAAGAAAAGCATTTTAGTGAACGTCTAGATGTTATTAAATACAATTTGAGCAAGAATCAAGAAGAGCAAGCACAAATCAATCAAGATTTAGCTACGCAAAAAGCTACAGCAGAGAAGATTCAAAAAGAAATTACCGCTACTCAACAAGAAATCGATCAAAAACAAAAATTGTTGACTGACTTTGATACGCAACTCAATAAGATCAATCATCAAGAACAAGAACTACAAACTAAATTAGCAGTTATCAAGAATAATCATGCTAATGAGTCTGATCAAAATAGCTACTTGAAGGAATCAATTTCTCAAGCAACTGATCAGATTTCTGAATTACAAGGTAAGTTAAACGACCTAGATTCAGAAAAGAATCAGTTAGATTTAAGTAATACTGAAGTTAAAAATCGTATCAAAGAATGTCAAACTGAAATTAAAGATTTGCAAGATGTTGTAGCTCAGTTAAAAGCTGAACGTGAGAAGCAACAAGCTTTGTCTACCGAGTTAAATTCCAAGGCACAACGTAATTTTGATTTGCAAAAAGCTGCAGCTGATCAACAAGAATCTTTGGCAATTCAAAATACTAAGTTGTCCAATCAAATCGACAGTCGTTTGGATACTTTGTCACAAGACTATCAACTGACTTATGAAGCATCGTTGCAAGAATTAAAACAAGGTGATTATGATCCAGAAACTTTGAAAAAAGAAGCTCGATTGCTCAAGATGGGAATTGAAGAATTAGGAACTGTCAATTTGTCGGCTATTGATGATTATGACAAAGTCAAAGATCGTTATGAATTCCTGACGCAACAACAAAATGACCTCTTACAAGCTAGAAGTCAGTTGTTAGATACAATGTCAGAAATGGATAAAGAAGTAACGACAAGATTCAAGAAGACTTTTGATGAAGTATCGTTAGCCTTTGAAGAAATTTTCCCCCAAATGTTTGCCGGTGGTCGTGCTAAACTAGTCTTAACTGAGCCGGATAACTTATTAGGGTCAGGGATTGAAATCATTGCTCAACCACCAGGGAAAAAATTCCAACGTTTAAGTTTACTATCTGGTGGAGAAAAAGCTTTGACAGCAATTACTTTGCTCTTTGCAATTATTAAGGCCAAACCAGTTCCATTTTGTATCTTGGATGAGGTTGAAGCGTCACTTGATGATGCTAACGTCTATCGTTTTGCAAATTATTTAAATCAATATGATGACAATACTGAATTCATCGTCATTACTCACCGTAAAGGTACTATGATGAATGTTAACCGTTTATATGGAGTAACTATGGAAGAATCCGGTGTTTCCAGAATGTTATCAGTAAAAGTTAAAGAATAGGAGAAAATTATGGGATTATTTGATCGAATTAAAAAAGCCTTTACCGGTAAAGATGATTCTGAAGAAAAAGAACCAGAAAAAAAAGCTTCAGAACAAGCCCCTGAATCTGACCAAAAGTCAACACCAGAACCAGCTTCTCCTGAAGAGAAAGAGGAATCTGCAACAGAGGCTCAACCACAAGAAAATGCTGAAACCAAACCAGCAAAAGAAGAGAAAACTAAGCAGCCGATTGAACCCAATACTGAAGAAGCAAATCCGGAACCAGAATCAAAATCAAAGCTTGATCAAACTTCTGAAGAATCAATAAAAGAAGAAAAAACTGTTGAACCTCAAGAAGAAGCCTTTGAAGCAGACAAAAAAACTGAAGCTGAGACTGAACAACCGGTTGCTCAAGAATCTGAAGAAACTAAAGAGCCTGAAGAATCTGAAGAACCAAAAGATGATGTCAAAGAATACGATGAAGGGTTAAAGAAGAGTCGTAATTCTTTTAGTTCTAAACTAAATCATTTTTTGGCTAACTTTAGAAGTGTCGATGAAGATTTCTTTGATGATTTGGAAGAATTATTGATTGAATCCGATGTTGGCTATGAAACAGCAATGCGCATCTCTGATGAATTGCGTGAAGAAGTTAAGTTGGAAAATGCTAAGAAAAAATCCGATGTTTCTAACGTTATCGTGCGTAAATTAGTTGATATGTATGGTGAAGAAGGTAAGAACGAAGATAATAACTTGAAGTTTAGTACCGATAAGACACCTACTATCTTCTTGTTCGTTGGTGTTAACGGTGCAGGAAAGACTACAACTATCGGAAAATTAGCTCATCGTTATCAATCAGAAGGTAAGAAAGTCTTATTGGCTGCTGGGGATACATTTAGAGCTGGAGCAATCGAGCAATTACAAGAATGGGGTAAACGTGTAAATGTTCCTGTTCAAGCAAGTAAAGCTCATACTGACCCAGCTTCAGTCGTTTACGATGCCGTTCAACGTGCAATCAATGAGGATTTTGACATCTTGTTAGTCGATACAGCTGGACGATTACAAAATAAAGAAGGTTTGATGCGTGAACTAGAAAAAATCAAACGTGTCATCACTCGTGAACTACCAGAAGCACCACAAGAAGTTTTGTTAGTGCTTGATGGATCAACGGGACAAAATGCATTAAGTCAAGCTAAGCAATTCAATGAAACGACTGAGGTTTCTGGTATTGTGTTGACTAAATTGGATGGAAGTTCCCAAGGTGGGGTCGTCTTGGCAATCAGAAATGAATTACATATTCCAGTTAAATTAGTTGGTCTTGGAGAACAAATGGATGACTTACGTGACTTTGACCCAGAGAAATTTATTTATGGACTTTTCAAAGATTTAATCGTTGGGACATCCAATAAGTAATGGATATCGATGAAACGACCCGTATCAATTTGTTGTATAATTTTTATCATTCATTGTTAACAAAGAAACAAAGTCGCTATATGGATCTTTATTATGTAGAAGATTTTTCACTCAGTGAGATTTCTGAGCAATTAGATGTTTCAAGACAAGCAGTCCTAGATAATTTGCATCGTTCTGTTAATTTGTTAGAATCGTTTGAAAAAGAGCTGGGATTGGTGGAGAAAACTCAAGAAATTGATGATATTTCAAAAAATCTCAGTCAATTGGTTCAGACTAAATATGCTGATGATAAGGAATTGTCAGCATTAGTACAAAGAATTTCAAAAATAAATGAAATGTAGGAGTAGAGTATGGCTTTTGAAGGATTAAGCGAACGTTTACAAAAAGTTTTTTCTTCCTTAAAGGGAAAAGGTAAGCTTTCTGATGAAGATGTTCGTAAAGTAATGCGTGAAGTTCGAATGGCCTTATTGGAAGCCGACGTTAATTTTGACGTTGTCAAGACTTTCGTTAAAACTGTTCGTGAACGTGCTTTGGGCGCAGAAGTAATGGAAAGTTTGACTCCTTCGCAACAAGTTATTAAGATTGTTGATGAAGAGTTAACTAAATTGATGGGACAAGAAGCAGTTCCATTGAATAAAGCACCACACATTCCGACAATCATTATGATGGTTGGTCTCCAAGGTGCTGGTAAAACTACCACAGCTGGTAAATTAGCTAATCGTTTGAAGACAAATAACAAGGCTCGTCCATTGTTCATTGCCGGAGACGTTTATCGTCCTGCTGCCATCGAACAATTGAAGACTATTGGTCAACAATTAGACGTTCCCGTTTATGATGAGGGAACTGACAATGACCCAGTTGAAATCGTTAAAAATGGTTTAGCTGTCGCCAAGGAAAATAAAAATGATTATGTAATTATTGATACGGCTGGACGTTTGGAAATCGATGAACAATTGATGGAAGAACTTCAAAAAATCAAAGATTTAGCACATCCGAATGAAATTTTGTTCGTTGCCGATTCAATGACTGGTCAAGTAGCTGCCAAAGTTGCACACGGTTTTGACGAACAACTAGATATTACTGGTGTCGTTTTGACGAAGTTGGATGGTGATACCCGTGGTGGTGCTGCACTTTCAATTCGTTCTGTTACTGGTAAGCCAATCAAGTTCATTGGACAAGGTGAAAAACTCGATCAATTAGATGTTTTCCATCCTGACCGTATGGCCAATAGAATCCTTGGTATGGGTGACATGTTGACCTTGATTGAAAAGGCTCAAACTGATTACGATGAAAAGCAAGCTAAAGAAGTTGCTGAAAAGATTCGTGAAAACAGTTTTGATTTCAATGACTTTATCGACCAAATGGATCAAATTCAAAAGATGGGTCCTTTGGATGAATTGATGAAGATGATTCCAGGAATGGCTAATAATCCTGCCTTAGCTAATATTAATATTGGCGAGAAAGATATTGCTCATTTGAAAGCTATCGTTTATTCTATGACACCTAAAGAACGTGAAGATCCAGATCTTTTGAATCCTTCACGTCGTCGTAGAATTGCGGCTGGTTCTGGTCAGAGTGTCCAAAATGTTAATCGGATGATCAAACAATTCAAGCAGTCTCGTGACATGATGAATAAGATGAGTAAAGGTAACATGGCTGGAATGGAACAATTGATGGGCAATGGCGTCCAGGGTCGTCTAGGTAAGATGGCTATGAAATCAATGGTTCGTCGTAATAAGAAGAAAAAGAAGAAGCGTTTAAAGAAAATCAAACGTTTCAAGTCATAAAAAAATAAGTGCTGTAAAGTTTTTTTCTTTACAGCACTTATTTTTTTGTGTATACTAACGAAGTTAAGTATTTAGGAGGAAACAAACATATGTCAGTTAAAATCAGAATGAAACGTATGGGTAGTAAGTTAAGACCATTTTACAGATTGGTAGTTGCAGATTCACGTTCACCACGTGATGGTCGCTTTATCGAACAAGTTGGTTACTACAACCCAATTTCACAACCAGAAGAAATCAAGTTGGATGATGACAAGATCGTTGAATGGTTAAACAAAGGTGCACAACCTTCAGATACTGTTCGTCACTTGTTGAAACAACACGGAATTATGCAAAAGTTCCATGAAAGCAAATTTACAAAATAGTAATTTTTAATGGGACCAGACAATCGTCGTGGTTCCATTTTTATTCACGGAGGAAAAATGACTGAAAAATTATATCGTGTTGGTACTATCGTAAATACTCATGGTATTAAAGGCGAATTGCGAGTAATTCCTATTACTGATTTTCCTGAAGACCGTTTTAAGTCAGGTGCAAAATTGTTCTTAAAAGATAAGACGGAATTTGTCGTTGAATCATCACGTCCCCATAAGAATTTTGTCTTAGTGAAATTAAAAGGCTATGACAACATTAATGACGTAGAGAAATTCGTTAAATCCGAGTTGTTTGCTAATGGTGAAGAAGTTAGTGACCTAGAAGATGGCGAATTTTTATACAGTCAAATTATCGGTTTGAACGTGGTCGACAAAAATTTAGGTGAAGTTGGCAAAATCACTGAAATCATGGAATTAGGGTCTAACGATGTTTGGGTCGTCAAAGGTCCAAAATATAAAGAAATCCTATTACCTTATATTGACGATGTAATTAAAAAAGTTGATCTCGAAAATAAAGAAATCAAAGTTGAAATACCGGATGGGTTGATAGATTAATGGATATTACAATTTTAAGTATTTTTCCAAGAATGTTTCAGGCACTAAATGAGTCATTGATTGGAAAAGCTCAAGAAAAAGGACTTGCAAATATTGATGTTGTTGATTTTCGTGACTTTACTACTAATAAGCAAAACCACGTTGACGATGCACCATATGGTGGAGGAGCCGGGATGCTGCTGCAAGCTCAACCAATTTATGATGCCATGGATTATGTTGAGAAAGAGAAACCAGGTAAAAAGAGGATCATCTTATTAGATCCAGCTGGTAAAACTTTCAATACAAAAATGGCGAAGGATTTTGCTAAAGAAAATCAATTAGTGTTTATTTGTGGACATTACGAAGGCTTTGATGAACGTGTCAAAGATTTGGTGACTGATGAAGTGTCGATTGGTGATTATATTTTGACGGGTGGCGAATTGCCAACTATGAGCATGATTGATGCAACATTGCGATTTGTGCCGGGTGTATTGGGAAATTCATTTTCAGCTGAAGAAGAATCCTTCTCAAACAATTTGTTGGAATACCCTCAATATTCACGTCCAGCCGATTTCCGTGGTAAAAAGGTTCCTGACGTATTAACCAGTGGGGACCATGAAAAAATTCGTCTCTGGCGTTTAGAACAAGCTTTGAAGAAAACTTTAGAGCGTCGCCCTGATTTGTTGGAGCATGCTTCGTTGACTGATGAAGAAAAAAAGCTTTTACAAAAAATTCGCCAAAATAACTAGTTTACAATTAAGTTCAAATAAAGTATCATATTAAGAGTGTTTGAACGCACATATTAACGATATTCCGCTGTATGTCCGAGATATATAAGAGTGTCGGTAGGGAGAAATTATTTATGAATAAATTAATTCAAGATATTACTAAAGAACAATTACGTTCTGATATTCCTGACTTCCGTAGTGGTGACACTATTCGTGTACATGCTAAGGTTGTTGAAGGTTCACGTGAACGTATCCAATTATTCGAAGGTGTCGTAATCAAGAGACATGGTTCAGGAATCAGTGCAACATACACTGTTCGTAAGATGAGTAATGGTGTTGGTGTTGAAAGAACATTCCCATTGAACACACCTCGTGTTGAACAAATCGAAGTTATCAGACATGGTCGTGTACGTCGTAGCAAGCTTTACTACCTACGTGCTCGTACAGGTAAGGCTGCTCGTATTAAAGAACGTCGTCGTGACATCTAATTTAATGCAAACAGTGAAGTAAAACTTCTAAAAAAATAAACCAACCTTTATGGATGGTTTATTTTTTTTGCTCTGAAAATCTAGAATCGGAAAATAATTTTTCGGATGCCAAGCGATGTCGTTGGTTATTATCGTAATCAGCTACAAATAATCCCGAATACAAGGTGTTTAAAATGTAATCGATGGCAACACTTGAAGCAAAAGGTGAGATTTTATCGGTCGAGCTTTCCGAGTTATTTATTGGGATGACTAGATCACTGAGTTGAGCAATTTTAGAATGTTTGTCAGCAGTAATCGCAATGATACAACAACCGTTGAGTCGTAAGATTTTTGTCATTTGATAAGTAGTTTTGGTTCGACCGCTGTAAGAAATTACAAGAGCACAGTCATCTTTTTGGAAATTATCTGCTAGAAAGTTACTTTCTTCAACTAAGGTTGGCAACTGCGCGTGAAAATTTATTTTCATTAACTTGTTTTGAAAACTTAAAGCAGAAATATAAGTATCACCATATGCAAAAATACCGAAATTTTTAGCTTTTGAAATTAAACGAATGGCTTTCTCTAGTGTGGAATTATCCAAAAGTTCACTCGTTTGCTTGATTGATGTTTCCATGACGTTAGCGATTTTTTGGGCAATTTCTTTATTAGAGTCATCTTCTGTAAAGGGAAAATCGGGATCAACGGTTGATATATCGTCGTAATGTTTTTGCAATTCAGCTGATAATTTGATTTTGAAATCTTTAAAACCTTTCAATCCAATTTTTCGGCATAATCTGACAATTGTAGAAGTCGAACTGAAGGTATTAATAGCCAGCTTTTGAATCGATAAATTTAAAACATCTTCTTTATTTTTTAAAATGTAATTGGCTAAGTCTTTTTCGGAACCGTTGAAATTATCTCGAGTCTTTAATTGGTTAATAATAGTCATAATGTTTCACCTAATTTGTTTTTAGTATAAAAATAATTGGAACATTTTTACCGTTTTGTATATATTACGTTATTACTTAATAAGTCGTGGTTCAATGGAATTGATAAAAGATTTGGAGGCATTGAAAATGAAATTAGCGATTATTGGTTCAGGAAATATCGTACATGACTTTTTGACGATTACTAAGGATCTAAAAGAAACACAATTGACGGCAATTATCGGTACGAATAGAAGCATTGATGTTTTGCAACAATTGCAGAATGAATATCATATTGGACAAGTCTTTACTGATTTTGGCGAAGCATTACAAAAGAGTGATTTTGATACCGTCTACGTAGCAGTTCCTAATTTCTTACATTATCAATTTGCAAAAAAAGCTTTGGAAAATGGAAAAAATGTTATCTCAGAAAAACCCTTTACTGTTAAGTTTCAAGAATTTGAAGATTTGAAAAAGATCGCTCTAGAGAAGCATTTAATCTTACTAGAAGCAATTACGACCCAATATTTGCAAAACTTTCTCGATTTAAAGAAGAAATTACCTGAATTAGGCGATTTGAAGATTATTGAGAGTAATTATTCACAATATTCATCTCGATATGATGCTTTTAAAGCCGGAGAAATTCTACCCGCATTTGATCCTAAAAAAGGTGGTGGAGCCTTGATGGACCTCAATATTTATAATATTCACTTTATTGTCGGTTTGTTAGGGCGTCCAAAACAAGTTAGTTATTTACCAAATATCGAACGCAATATTGATACTTCTGGAATTTTAACTTTGGATTATGGATCAGTTAAAGCGGTAGCCATCGGTGCTAAGGATTCAGTTATCCCATTTAGAAGTAGTGTCATTCAAGGCAATCGTGGTTCAATTGTAGTCAACGGTCCAGCCAATGAAATGAAATCATTTGATATTTATGATAATGATAAGGAATTGGTAGAAAAAATCGATCACAACGTTTATCCACATCGGATGTACCAAGAATTCGTTGAATTTGAAAGGATCATTAGAACCCATGACTTACAAGCAGTTAGCAAACATTTGCAACACAGTGAAGATGTCATGTGGGTTGTGAAAAAAGCTTTAGAATCAGCTAATTTGAAATTAGACTAAAAAGATCCGTTATCAATTAAGATAGCGGATTTTTTAGATACTTTTTTTGACCATTCGTTCAATTCCATAATTGGAAAGGGTGTATAAGGAATCGAATAAAGCCTGTCCTAAAGCAGAATTACGTTTTATTTTACTGTTGTTATTATTTGGGATGTTTTTTAAAAGTGAATTGAGTTTTTCAAGATCACGATCAGAATAAAAGTGACTCTTTTTAAGATGATGAGTCAAGGCAACTAAAAAAGAATACTTAGGGTTGATTTTTTTCAATTGTTTTAATTTTTTGATTGCTGATTTATTCAAGCCATTTGGATAGATGATCTCGGAATATCGTTCACACAAATTAGCATAGACATCGCCAAAATGTAAGATCCAGACAATAAAATCATCAGAATTAATATATTGTAAAGTTAAATTAACTTCCGAGTAATCGTTAACTCTTTCTAGAATCTTATTTTCGATCAGCCAATCCATGAAGCCATAAAAGTACTCTTCGATATCACTGTTTCTAACGCTTGCTAAACCACTTAAACCATTAAAATTGGTAATCTTTTGCTTGATAATTTCATTTTCTAATTGTTGAATTGTCACATTTTTTCATCTCGAAATTTTAATTAAAGATTTGATTATAATACTCTATATAAAACTCTCTATCACTAATGCCTGTTATTTTAGTCACGCTAGTGTTTCTTGGTTCTGG
>OMJG01000178.1_pt1 | contig 48750 bp, 52 predicted proteins | sample 1646431 | NCBI WGS metagenome assembly OMJG01 (sample SAMN03771674, study PRJEB25209) | food metagenome | isolation source: Cotija cheese | place: Mexico:Jalisco,Michoacan | collected 2011-12-12 | reverse complement strand
GAAAACCAACAGTTCTAACCTGCCGTTTTCCTACATTTTACGGGTGCCTTTTACACTATCGAATTGTTCCGATGATATCCTGCTGTTATTTTTTGTCTTTAATGACGTAGATAGGACGTTTTTTAACTTCTAAGAAAATCTTACCGATATATTCACCTAAGATACCGATACTGAGAAGTTGAATCCCACCAATGAACAAAATAATTGAGACCATTGAGGCCCAGCCACTAACGCTGCTTAGTGGATAGATTAATTTCCGAATAAATACTGCAATGATACCAATAACTGAAACGATTGAGAAGAATGTTCCCATCCAAGTGGCAAACATCAAAGGTCCTTCAGAGAAATCAACGATCCCAGTGATAGCGTATTTGAATAATTTCCAGAAATTCCAAGAAGTTGAACCAGCTGAACGTTCACGATTTTTATAAGGTAAATATTTAGTTTTGAATCCCACCCAACTAAATATTCCCTTTGAGAACCGATTATATTCAGTCATCGATTTGATAGCTTCGACCATTTGACGAGTCATCAAGCGATAATCTCTAGCTCCAGGTATGATTTTGGTTTGGGACATTTTATTAATGACCTTGTAAAAACCATCAGAGAAGAAAGAAATGATTTTATTCTCACCTTCGCGGTCCATTCTAGCTGTTCCGACACAATCATATTCGCCATCTTCTAGCAGATCAAACATTTCAGGCAACATTTCTGGTGGGTCTTGAAGATCGACATCCATAACGGCAGTATAGTCGCCAGTTACTTGATTTAATCCAGCGTATAACGCCGATTCTTTACCGAAGTTACGTGAGAAGGAAATGAAGTGAACTTCGTCGCTGTGAGCTTTTTGTAAATCTTTTAAAATTGAGTAAGTTCGGTCTTTTGATCCATCATCGATAAACCAATATTCCAATTTGAATTTATTGGTTTGTTCCTTGAGCTTGGTCATGGCGTCATAATAAATATTAATAGTTTCTTGTTCGTTAAAACACGGAACGATAACAGATATAGTTTTCATAAATATTATTTTCACTTTCGCAGAAATTATAAAAAAACACCCATTAATGAGCGTTTAAAACTAAATTATATTTTTAATGATTCGGGAAGAGACAACATACCATTACTTGATGTATTAATAACACTAACACTAATGTCACGGTTTGTCTTATTCTCGATTTCGTGGAGATCATCGTCGGTTTGTACGAAGATATCCTTGATGTCATTGTGTTTATCTAGCAAATTGATCACAGCGTCGATGTTTTTGACGACATCTTGAAGTAGACGAATTGTATTGTCGCTTGAAATACTGTTGATGTTCAAGATTAGTTGATAAAGTAAGTCAGAATTATTACCAACAAAAACGGAATTTTCAGTGTTTGGAGCAATGTTCTTCAGCCACCAAGTGATCAATTCAGATTTTTCATTGAAATCATGTTCTAATAAGCCGTTTTTATCAAATAATTGGAAACTTACAGCTTGATTCTTTTCAAAAATAACTGTTAAGACAATTGAACCATCAGTACGGTAGAAATTTTGTTCGGAAAGTTCTTTGTTCTTGTTGAAGTTTTGTGTAGATGATAATTGACCGTCACCATTATAAATATTAGTTTTAACTACTTGATCGTTCTTGTAGTAATTAATTCGATCGATTAGTTTGTCAAAATATTCCACCGTCATGAGCAACGTTTGTTTTTGGTCGTAAATGAAAGTATCTTGAGATTCAACGTCAGTTCTTGTTACCCAATCAGTATTTTCTGGGATTGCGACTTTTTTGTCGGTAGGATTAGAACTAGCTTGAAGTTGGTCAAAAATATTGACGACATTTGGAATAGGTAAGTGACTAGCTTTTGCTTTAGCATCAATGATGTCGTGAATATGATTGTTATAGAAAGTAGAAACAACAGTAACAGGTTTTTGCAATTTAGTTTCTAGGTAGTCAATCATACCGAACAAGTCGTTTTTTGATGCATCAGCTTCAAAATCATTGGCAGCCACGTAGTATTCTTTGTCTTTGTCTAAGTAAACATCGCGTACTAAATAAGCTGAATGGAAAACGTCCTTGATATATTTAGTAATGTAGTCGATGTTGTCATTGACTTCAGCAAGTTCACCATCAATTTTTTGATGCTCTTCATCTAGACTTTGAAGATGACGCTCCAAACCACCGATAGTTTCAACACGATAATTGTGGTCGCTCTTCATTTTATCGTCAATTTCATTAGCCTTTTGCTTAAGATCATCGATTTGGGATTTAACCTGATTAATGTTGCTGTTTAAGTCATTTGCTTGACCATTTAGTTGAGTAATATTTTCTTGGGCATTATTTATTTGACCCTTGAGGTCTTTTCTTTCATCATAGAGAGTATTGATAGAGTTCTTTTGTTTCTCCATCAAAACCATCATTTTTTGTAAGTCTTTTTCTTCTTTGATGGAATCGGACATGTCAGTTTCTGATTGTTCATTCTTGGCTAGATCAGTTTGTAATGACTCCAACTTAGCAGTTTTAGTGTTGATTTCAGAATTTAAGTCACTTAATTCAGATTGAAGTTTTTGGAGCTTCTCAGTTTGTTCTTTACGATCAGCATTTACACTTGCAAGATGTTCTTTAGCAGCGTCGTCGTTTTGAGCTTTCGTATTAGCAAGCTTTTCGTTAGATTCTTTTTCATCACGTTTGAGAGTTTTTAAATATTTATCTAAAGTAGCTTTCTTGGCTTCAAATTCATCTTTTTCTGTGAAAAGATTAGTCTTGAGATCGTTTCTTAATTTAGCATACTGATGAGAAAGGTCGTTCATTTGTTCTTCGATATTGATACGTTTATCATGAACTGACACAGGAAGGTTTTCTTCTTTCTTTTCAGGCTCAGCTACTGGTGTAGAAGCCTTTTGTTCAGTACTTTGTTCAGGATTTTCATCCTTTTTAGGAGTATCAGGAGTAGGTGTTTGAGACTGCTCTGGTTTCTCATCAATTTTGCGTAACATGTCTAAAAATTTCACGAATGAATTCCCCCATAAAAAGACTTATAATAGTTACTAAAGAGTAGCATTTTTTTATATTAGTGTAAAGTTTGATATAAAGCTATTTGAAGAGTAAACCTAGACCAAAAAAAGGAGAGTTTTTGTATGAAGATTATGGCTATAAATGCAGGTAGTTCAACTTTAAAGTGGAAACTTTTTGAAATGCCTGAAAAAGTAACAATAGCTTCAGGTATGATCGACCGTCTGGGCAGTCCTAAAGCTATCTTTAAATTGAAATATAATGGTAAAAAAATAGAAGAAGAAAAAGCTATCGAATCTAATGATGTTGCTGTATTAGCAGTTCTTGATGCTTTGAAAGATATGGACATTATCCAAAGATACGAAGATATTGTAGCTTTTGGTCATCGTGTAGTTGCTGGAGGGGAAGAATTTAAAAAGTCAGCTATTGTGACTGATGAAAATCTACAAAAAATTATGGATTTATCAGAATATGCTCCATTGCACAACAAAATCGAAGCTTATTACATTGATGTCTTCAAGAAATTGGTTCCTAGGGCTATTCAAGTGGCTGTTTTTGATACCTCGTTCTTTGTTGATATTCCAGCAATGAATTATCTTTACAGTATCGATATGGACGATTATAAGAAGTATCACACTCGTCGCTATGGTGCACACGGAACTAGTCACCGTTATATCGCTCAACGTTTGGATAAAATTGTTGACGGTGGCATTCAGGATAAAAATGTTATCGTTCTCCACTTAGGTAGTGGTGCTTCGATCAGTGCTATTAAACAAGGCAAAGCTTTTGATATTTCGATGGGCTTCACGCCATTAGCTGGAATTATGATGAGTTCTAGAAGTGGTGATATTGACTTTTCAATTTTGCCATATTTGATGAGAAAACTTGGTTTGACGGATATTAACGATATGATCGATATCCTAAATAACAAGTCTGGATTGTTAGGTATCTCTGGTATTTCACCGGATATGCGTGATATTGAAGCCAATGAAGACACTAATCAACGTGCCAAATTAGCTTTGGAAATGTATCGTAATCGCATTTTGAAATTCATCGGTTCTTATATTGCTGAAATGGGTGGAGTAGACGTTTTGGCCTTTACTGCCGGGGTCGGTGAGAATTCTAGTGAAGTTCGTGAAGATATTATGAGTGGATTAGAATTCATGGGCTTGAAGATCGATGATGAAAACAATCACGTCCGAGGTAAAGAAATCAAAATTACAACTGACGATTCTAAGATTACTGCTTACACGATTCCAACTAATGAAGAATTAATGATTGCGCAAGATACTTATAGTTTTGCCAGATTATTGGATGGATTTAGATCTTAAAAATAACACCTAAAATAAAGGTAACTGTCTGTGTCAAAGTTATCAGTAAGAGATTTTTGATGATCAAGGGGAAGGTCTTCTTTTTGATTGGGTTCTCGCTGAAAGCTTTGACATTTTTGTATACTATTGGAGTTATTAAGAAGGTCAATAACATTAATTTGGGCAATAAGCCTAGTATTACAGAGCAGAATAATGCTAAATAACCTAAGATATAGAGCCATTTTAGAATAAAAATCGAATTGTTTTTGCCAAGATAATAGACTAGAGTTTTTCTGCCTAGTCCGATATCTTCTTTTTGGTCAGCAATATTATTGGCTAATAATAAATTAGAAATTGCAAAAACCGTCAGTAATGAAGACAATAAGGCATCTCCGTAGAATTTAAAGTTCAGTTCTACGAAAGGATTGTTGACGACGTTAATGTAAATAGCAATCAAGTAAATGACGTAACCCATTGTGAATCCAGAAAAGAACTCTCCTAATGGTCCGCGGTTAATAGGAAAAGGTCCACCAGCATAACAAAAACCGACACCAAAAGAGAATAACCCTAAATAAAGTAAAGGCAATCCGGTTCGGTAAACGATGAAGAGACCAATAATAGCCGCTATAACGGTGAAAGAGAAATCAAGCCAACCGACTAGATGGATATTTAAATTATGAACACCGATGACATTAGTTTTTTGACGGAAGTCGTCACCAGTAGCGTTTTTGTAATCCCAATAGTTGTCATTGATATCGACGGCCATATTGAATAAAAACATAGCGATGAAAAATAAGACCAAATCAAGAGCGTTAATTGAGTGCCAGTGATAATATGAATACAACGTCCCCATCAAAAAAGGGAAGACACTAGCCGTTTTTGCTTTGATTTCAACTAGTTCGAAAAAAACAGATGGTTTCAACAAAATCAGTCCTTTGGATTTGATAGGTTCTATTATAGAATTATTTTAGATTACAACAAAGTGATACAGGGGTATGAGAAATTATATGGCGAACTCAATTTGGAAAAATTACCCTAAATTAGGGGAGAAATTGGATCTAACGACTGATTTCATTCATCAAGAAGTTAAGATTCAAAATCTAGATATTAGTAAAATGATTGTCGATTTAACCTCAGGCGGGAAGATGTTACGTCCGGCATTTTTCTTGCTGTTCAGTGATTTTGGTACGACTAAGAGGACGACAAAGGAATTGATTCCTTTAGCAGCTTCAATTGAAATTTTGCATGTGGCAACTTTGATTCATGATGATGTAATTGATGACTCGCCGTTACGTCGTAATCGTCCTACGATTCATACTAAATATGGTCGTAGAAATGCTATTTATGCAGGGGATTATTTGTTTACGTTATATTTTGAATTGATTTCAAAAAATTTGCGTCATAATACAGATATTTTATTGAATGCCTTGAGTATGAAGAAGATTTTAGTTGGAGAGTTGGATCAAATGTTGATTAATTTCAACGTCGATGCAAATACCGATATGTATTTCAAAGAAATTTCTGGAAAAACGGCTGAATTATTCAGTCTGAGTGCCAAAATGGGTGCTATTGTTAGCGATAGTAGTCAAGAAATCGTTGAACGTTGTCAAAACATTGGTCACGATATTGGCATGGCCTTTCAAATTATTGATGATATTTTGGATTTTAGCGCAACTTCTCAAACTGGCAAACCGGTTCACGAGGATTTAAAAAATGGGGTTTATTCATTACCCTATATTTTAGGTTTAGAAGCCAAAAATCAGCGCTTAATTGAAGTTTTATCCAAAGATAAATTGAATGATAAAGATGATCGAATTGCTACACAGATCGTCTTAGATGATGGCTATTTAGATCAAGCTAAACAAGTTGCTCGTGAGTTTACTGATCGTGCTGTTGCAGAAATCGAAAAACTGCCTAAGTGTCATAATCAGACTATTTTAAAAAACGTTGTTAAGAAATTAAATAACCGAATCAAGTAAAAAAGGATATGTGGGTCTTTCTTAAGCTGCTACTACTAACTTAAGAAAGACCCGACATATCCTTTTTATTGTAACGTTATAACGATTATAATCCTTGGTCCATCTGATATAGTTCTTTAAAATGCTCATTCGATTGATAAAGGTCTTTAGGGGCACCTTGCATTTCAACTCTTTCACTATTCATGAAGACGACTTTATCAACATGGTTAACCCCTTGTAAGTGGTGGGTTACCCAGATGATAGTTTTATCTTTTAATACAGAGAAGAAAGTCTTTAACAGGTCATTTTCAGTAATTGGATCAAGTCCAACAGTTGGTTCATCTAGTAGGACAATAGGAGCATCCTGCAAAAGAATTCTAGCTAGAGCAATTCTTTCCTGTTCGCCACCAGAGAATCTAGAACCATTTTCGCCGACTAAGGTGTTGTACTTGTCAGGCAAGGATTCTACTAAATCTTTTAAACCGACACGTTCTAGGGCTTGTTTAACCTCAACGTCAGACTTGCCTTCGTTTCCTAATCTGACGTTATTCATCAAAGTAGTATTAAAAAGAAATGGCTTTTGATTCAAGACGGAGAAGAGCTTTTGACGATGTTCTTGAATTTGGGCGATATCATAATCGTTGATCTTAATTTGTCCAGCAGTTGGTGTGAGATCTCCTAAAATCAATTGCAAAATAGTTGTTTTACCAATTCCACTAGGGCCCAATAGTGCTAATTTTTCACCTTTATGAATTGTCTGTGAGAAATTCTTAATTAAAATCGGTGAGTCGGTGTCATATTCAAAAGAAACTTTGTCTAGAGTCAAGCTCTTAAAGGCATTAGGAGCTAAATCGACTTGTGATGGTAAATTACTTTCGACCGGTTTAATGGTGTTTAAACGTTGAATTGAATCCTTATAGAGTGGCCATTCTTCAAAGCCTTGACTGACAGGAATAATAGCATCCGAAAGTGGAAAAATAGCCAAAACTACTGCAGAGACAAAGTTAGCTTGTTCTTGACCATTAGTCATAGTTAAGTTAGTGAAAATCAAAAAACAAATTGCTAAAGCAGCGAAAATCAATTGTAACCCGAAATCACGATTGCGGCGAAAAGCTTTTGATTTTAATTTCGATTGATCAAGATTTTGAATATTATTAGAAGTCAAGTTTTGAAAATCGTTTTTACGACCGGAAATGACCCAATCGTCAACACCTAAAATATTGTCGGTCAATTGGATGTAGAGATTACTTTTGACTTCTTTTTGATAAGCTCGCCGAGCACTTTCAATTGAGACTGAAAATAATGGTACTAAGAAAACTTCAATGAATAGCAATAAGAAGACGAAAAATCCAAAAGCAGGATTGAAGATCCCTAAGGCAAGTGAACCAATAATGGTTAATAAGTAACCAATAACGGCTGGGAAAATAGTCCTTAAATAAAGATTTTGTAAATGAGAAATATCTTCAGATAACAATCCCATGATGTCACCAGTTTTATGATGTTCATTGAAAAATGAAGCGTCGCTTTCCAAAGTTTTATAAAGACGGGTTCTTAAATCAGAAGTAACACGTAAGACCCAATTGTGACTCTTTAGACGTTCGATATATTTGAAGACTGGACGACCGATACCAAAGGCTCTAGTTAGAAGGATAGGAACGTAAATCAGTAAGATATTGACTGGATGAGTGGCGGCTTTATCAATTGTATAACCGGAAGTAAACATCAAAGCTCCGGCACAAAATGACGTCAATAATCCTAAAGTCAAAGCAGTGATCAACAAACCTTTATATTGTTTGATATATGGTTTGACCCAGGTATCATGTTTGAATGTTTTGAAGAAATTCATAGTTGATCACCTCGCATATTTTTGATTAATTGGGTGAAAGCACCGTTATGGTCTTGAAGTTGATCTGGCGTGCCTTGTTCAACGATAGTGCCATTATCCATAACGATGACATAATCCATTTCTTTGATCCAATGCAATCTGTGGGTAGCGAAAATAACTAAATGATTTTGGAATAGCTTTTCCATTGGCTTTTTCAAAGCATATTCAGTTTCAATATCCAAATGAGCTGTTGGTTCATCAAAGATTAAAACGTGACGATCATCAGCCAAGAAAGCACGAGCAAGCATGATACGTTGCTGTTGACCACCAGAGATTCCACGGCCACCTTCACCGATCTTCGTTTGATAACCGTCAGTTAAAGTATCGATGAATTCTTGTAAACCAGCTTGTTTAGCGGCATCTTTAATTTCATCCATTGAAGCTTTAGGACGGTAAAAGGCGATGTTTTCAGCAATTGAACCAGCGAATAGATAAGGTGATTGTGGTAAGAAAGTAAGCTTTTTTTGCCAATTTTCTTGTTTAAAGTTAGGAACTTTTTGGTGATTAATTTGGATGTCAGCTTGGTTAGGAACTAAGAAACCACCGATAGTTCTAATTAAAGTTGTTTTACCAGAGCCGGATTTGCCAATGACACCAACTTTTTGATAACCATTTAATTTCAAATTATCAATATCAAGACTAACTGCATCGTTACCAACGCCTTGATAAGTGAATTGTAAGTTGTTGATCGTAACGTTGGAATCTTTATCCCAAGTGAAGTCTTCTAGTTGATTGGCTTCCTTAGTATCTGGACGTTCCAAGATATCAAAAATAGAATTTAGAGCATTCTTACCATTCAAAGTAGCATGATAATCGTTAGAGAAATCTCTCAAAGGTAAAAAGTATTCAGGAGCTAAGATCAAAGTGACCAAGGCAGGGAAGAGCGGAAAACTGTTGTTAATGAGCCCTAAACCTAGGAATACGGCCAAAATAGCGATTCCTAATGTAGTCAGCCAGTCGAGAGCAAAAGTCGATAAGATGGCAATTCTAAGCGTATTCATAGTTCTTCTGCGATACTCGTCACTGACAGTATAGATATTTTTAGCATAGCGCTTACTTAGACCCAACATTTTTAACGTCGGTAAGCCTCTTAAAGCATCTAAGAAGTGATTGGAAAGAATCGTATACTGTTTGTATTGGGCATCAGCCTTAGCCTGAGCAGCGAGCCCTAAAATTATCATAAATAAGATAACTAATGGCACGATGATGGTCAAAGTTATTCCTGAAGCAATATTTTGCGTGTAAATGTAAATCAATAAAACTGGTGGAATGATCGACATGTTCATTAACTTAGTAAAAATTAATTTGAAATAATTTTCTACCAAGTCGATACCGTCAAGAGAAGAAGTGACTAAATTACCAGTTCCTTCTTCAGAGATCATCTCAGGACCAGCATTGTAAACCTTGTCTAATAAACGTCTACGAATATCTTCGGACGTTTTACTGGCAAATTTTTCAACGATTTTAGTATTAATTAAATTGAATAAATGTCGTAGAACAAAAGATGCTGCAAACAAGAGCATCGGATTGATGATTGATTGAAGAGGCTTTTGTTCCCACGAATTTACGAGTGCTTCTGCTAAATACTTACCTTGGAATAAAACAACAAATGCTTGCAAGAGAGTTAATCCTGCAAGCATTAGAAGAAGTTTTTTTGTTCCAGGTAAGCGAAATAAACGCTTATCTATCATTAGTATTTCACCGTATTCTCTCTTGGATTTATTCTCTTTGTGAATAGAGAGTATGACCAAATGAAGTAAATAGCTACAATTGGTACCAAGATACATGCAACAATCGTCATAATCGTCAAAGTATATGGTGAATTAGCAGCATCTTTGATCAAAATACTGTGAGCTGGATTAGTAGCAATCATAACACGTGGGAATAGTCCGTTGAACAATAAAACGATGACCATACTTAGTGCTAAACCACTACCAGCAAAGCTCCATCCCTCTCTGTTCTTTAGGACTCCATAGTAACCTAATAAGGAGAACAAAACAATTAGTAGAGTGATGATTAGAGATGAGAAGAATCTCTTAGTAAAGAAGTCAGTTTGCAAGAATACTAAAACAGCAAAGACAACTTCACCGAGGAACAAAATTGGATAAAGGATTTGATTTAATTTACGAGCACGATCGCGTAATGGACCTTCAATTCTTAAGCGAATGAAGTTTAAACCATGGACTAACGAAAGTAATACTCCGGCAACTCCTCCGACAATCGACAATAAGTTGACGACATCAAAGAATTTAGGGAACGCATTACCTGCAGCATCCATTGGGATACCTTGAACCATACTCAAAAGAATCATACAAAGGAAAAACGGTGGAATGATACTACCGGCAAAAAATGCCCACATCCAAAGATTTTTCCCAGTTCTAGTTTCAGCGTGTTTGTGGAACTCGAAGGAAACTCCACGAAGAATCAAACCGACTAAAACTAACAAGAATAAAATGTAATAACCAGAGAACAATGATGCGTACCACATTGGTAAGGAAGCAAACATTGCACCACCAGCTGTAACTAACCAAGTTTCGTTACCGTCCCAGTGAGGACCGATAGTTGACATGATGGCAGTTCTTTCTAAGTCATCTTTAGCGAGAAACCTCGTTGCCATTCCAACACCGAAGTCGAAACCTTCAAGAAATAGGAAAATGGCAAATAATAATCCGATTAAGATAAACCACAGTGTGCTGAGTGTCATTGTCCGAAGGCCTCCTTTGCAAATGGATCGACGTTTTGTTTGGAGTCAGCTTCTTCAAAGTATGGACCGTGATGAAGTGTTTGTCTGCAATACCAAACCATGACGCCACCCAATAGAGTAAAGAGCAAGAAGTAAATAATATTACTGAATAATAGACTAGCAACGGTTGAAGTAGGTGAAACAGCTTGAGCAATTGTGAATAGTCCATAAACGATCCAAGGATAACGACCGAATTCAGTAATGAACCAACCGGCAGAATTACCGATAAATGGAAGCCAGATACTGAGTCCTAAAACAACTAGCATCCACTTGTGATTTTCAATAGTATCTTTTTTCTTTCTAGAGAAAATCAAACCGACTAGAGCAACCAGCATAACTAGAGCATCGATTCCAGTCATCACTCTGAAACTCCAGAATAGAGTCTTAGGTGGAACGTAGTAGTTCATATCTTTTCCAAACTTATTATCATACTTAGCATGAAGTTCTTTATTGATGGTATTCATACCTTTAACAGAACCACTAAGTTTGTGATAAGCCAAAATACTCAAGACACCTGGAACTTCAATTTTACCGCTAGCCTTGTGATCTTTAGCATCAATTAATTCAACAACTGTCCAAGGAGCGGGATCTTTAGTGTCCTCATAAATACCTTCAGTTGCAGCAAATTTCATTGGTTGATCTTTGATAATTTGTTGTGTCTGTAAATCTCCGGCACCAGCTGAAGCAATGGCAAAAATCAAACTTGCCCAAAGTCCAAAACGTAGAGAAGTTTTGAAGAAGTGATTTTCGTCTTTCTTTTTACGTAACAATCCCCAAGCACTCATACCAGCAATGACAACTGCAGCTGTCATAAAGGCGGCGAGGATAACGTGAGGGAAGACTTTCCATAATTGAGGATTGGCAACAACTGCGCCAAAATCAGTCAATTGGATTCTTCCAGTTGTGTTGTTGATCTTGAAACCTGTGGGATGTTGCATGAAACTATTGGCAGCTAAAATCCAAATAGCGGATAGCATTGTACCAATTGAAGTCATCCAAATCATAAAGGCGTGAACACCTGGTTTGAAACGATCCCAAGTGAACATCCAAATCCCGATAAAGACGGATTCAATGAAGAATGCTAATAAAGCCTCAATAGCAAGTGGAGCACCGAATACATCACCCATGAAACGTGAGTACTCAGACCAATTCATACCGAACTGGAATTCTTGAATAATACCTGTAACAATACCTACAGCAAAACTCAAAAGAAAGATTTTCCCCCAGAACTTTGCCATATCTAGGTAAACTTTGTCTTTTTTGACGGCGTAGATAGTTTCCATGATAGCGACTAAAAATCCCATTCCGATTGAAAATGGAACAAAGAAGAAATGGAAGACGGTCGTCATTGCAAATTGGAAACGTGCCAAAGAGACAATACTTAAACCAACACCAAGCATGGTCAATAACCTCCTTAAAAACATAAATTTAAACCCAATATATGAATTTATCATATGATTAATTACTTGCTTAATCAATAAATTTGACTTAAAAAAGCGGTAACAGCCTTGATATAACTGAATTGCATAAAACTTCACAAAATAAAAAATATTATGAATAACAATTAATTAATCATCAATACATAAAATGATAATTCTATATTACTTATACTTAAAATATACCGCTTTCAGAATCTTCTGCTTGTCAGATTTGAAAAAGAAAATTTACAAAAGGTAAGTGGTATCTTTAATTTAGGAACAATTTACTTATAACGGCGTTATAGACCCCAAAATAGGTAATTAGAAACGGATTGGATGGTTAATTTTCTCCAAATCTAATATAAATAAACTAAGCAATGTGAAAGTGAGCAAGAAAAATGGAATTGAATCAGATTTTAAGAAAGAAACGTCAGGAATATCATTTGACCCAAGAGCAGTTGGCGGAAAAGTTGTATGTTTCGTCGAAAACTGTCTCAAATTGGGAAACTGGTAAAACTTTTCCTGATATTAATAGTCTGATTCGTTTATCGAAGCTCTATCACATTTCTTTAGATAATTTATTGGTGGAGGGATCTGATATTGTGAGAGATATTGATAAGAAAACACGCTTGATGACTTTAAAAAGGTACATGTGGTTACCTAGTATTTTAAATTTGATTTTGATATTAGTTGTTTCTCAGCAAAGGCTTTTGGGAAAATTATCAAATATTGGTACAGGCTTGATTTTGGTAAGTATTGCCTTGAATTCGGGAATATTGATTTATTTTAATAGAGAAGTTAAACAAGAAGAACAAACGACTGAGGTATCTACACAACCTAATGAGTAAGTACGAGGCTTCTTATTATTTGTAGTCTTATTTGTTGGCTCAATGATAGTTGGATATTTGATGAAAAAATAAAAGGACAAACGCATTCGCGTTTGTCCTTTTTGAGACTAATGTCTACTGCTACGACTTCTTGTTCCAAAATTATTATTTTGTTGCGGTGCACCTAAACGAGGATTGCCATTGTTTGGATTGAATTGTTGATTGTTCTGATTACCAAAGTTTGACGGATTCATATTTTGATTTTGGTTGTTAGGTGCATAATTTTGGTTTTGTCCGTAGTTTTGATTATTGTAATTTGAATTTGGATTATATGATTGATTATTGAATTGTCCTTGATTGCTGTTGCCAAATTGATTATTTGGTTGTTGGTAATTCCCACGAGGGTTAGGGCGATTCATATTATTATTCATATTGCCGTTCATATTGTTATTACTACCATTCATTGGCTGATTGAACTGTTGATTGTTATAGCCACCATTTTGGTTGTTGAATTGGTTTGAACGGTTATTGCTGTAATTCCCATTGTTAGGGAATTGTTGTTGATTCATATTATTTGGAGCTTGATTAGGATTGAACTGTTGATTGTATCCTTGATTGTTGTTACCAAATTGATTTTGGTTGTTATTTTGATAAGGATTATATCCGTAATTTGCTTGATTAAAATTGTTAGGTTGATTAAATTGCCCATTTGGTTGATTTTGATTATAAAATTGACCAAAGTTTTGATTTTGATTGTCGAACTGTTTTTGATTATTATCCGAATCGTCTTCAGGTTCTTCGTCAGAAACTGGATGAATTATCATATCTACGATGACGACAATCAAGTCAATTGCACCAATGATGATACCAACCCAAGCCCAAATCTTTAAGAAGCCAGCCCCAGGCATATTGGCATTGAACAAGCCCATTAAACCACCGAGGATCAGGATGACAAATCCAACAATATCAGGAACGATACTGTACGTTCGGTTAGTTAAAATGTAGATTGCAGCTGAAATGATATAAGTGATTGCCATTAAAATTCCGGCGGCACCACCGATAGCACCAGTACCGACCAAGGCGGCAATGAAACCTTCAAAACCAGCTTTGATCATTAATACAATTGATAGTATAAGCAATAAAATCCCGGCAGAAATTTTTGTTATTCTTACCATAGTTAACCTCCAATTTTACTTACCAATACTATTGTATATCATCCTTTACAAAATGGTTAATAGGTCCATATTTATGTCCTACAGCGATTTCATGTTTAATAGCATTATAAGTAAATGTTTTTGCAGTCTTAATGGCATCTTCCATGCTTTGACCCTTAGCCAATTCAGCCACAATACATGATGACAAGGTGTCACCAGTACCATTGATGTGGTCTGTTTTGACATATGGTTCAGAGATCCAGAATGATTGACCATCTTCTAGTAGAACATAATCTTCAACTTCATCAATTGAGTCGTCGCTATGTTCACCCTTTATCATAATATTTTTTGGACCTAATTTGCGTAATTTATGTGCAGCCTTAATAATTTCTTCTTTATTTTCTAATTCTAGTCCAGATAATTTCTTAGCTTCATAGAAATTTGGTGTAATTAGATCAGCTAATGGGAATAATTCATCGATTAAAGTTTGGTAAGCTTCTGTTTCTAAAAGCATAGCACCATGTTTAGTGATGATAACTGGATCTAAAATGAAATATCCAAAAGGTTTATCCTTGATAGCTTCAGTAACTGTGTGAATAATTTCTGAATCAGACAACATACCAGTTTTAAAAGCTGAGACTTTGAAATCATCTTTGATGTCTTTGATTTGATTCTCAATAAAACTAACTGGCATATTTACACTGTCGTGAATTCCATATGAATTTCCAGCAACAGCAGCAGTGAGAACGGACATTCCGTAAACACCACGAGCCATGAATGTTTTGAGATCTGCTTGAGCGCCGGCACTTCCGTCAGAGTCGGAACCTGCGATAGTTAAAACTTGTGTAAATTCATTCAATATAGTCACCCACCTAATTATTGTTAACCCCTATATTAACAGGAAAGCTGAAAAAAGTGGTCGATTTTTATCATAATTTACTTGACCTTAACGTAACGTCAACCGATAGAATTCATTTTGTTAGGAGAGATATTTATGAAATATACAATTAAAAAATTAGCTGAAATGGCCGGTATTACAACACGTACATTGCGTTATTACGATGATATAAATTTGTTGAAACCAAGTGAAATTAATGAAAATAATTATCGAATTTATGATGAAAAAAACGTAAATAAATTGCAGCAAATTCTTTTTTATCGGTCACTGAATTTTCCATTACAGGAAATCAAAAAGATTATGGATGATCCAGATTTTTCGAGAATTGCTGCTTTAAAAAAACAAAAGCAACTCTTGCTTAAAGAACAGGCAAAGATAAATACTCTACTAACAAATATTGATTTGACGATCAAAGACTATCAAGGAGAAATTGAAATGACAGATACAGAAAAGTTTGAAGCTTTTAAAAAGACTAAGATTTCAGAAAATGAAACTAAATATGGTACAGAAATTCGTCAAAGATATGGTTCAGAAACTATAAAAGAATCGAATCAGAAGTATTCTCAATTAAGTGAGGAAAGTTATCACCAAATGCAAGAAATTGAAGAGAGTTTAATTAAAAGTTTGATTGAATTCAATAAAAATCCAGATATGAAATCTCCACTAGCAAAAAGTATTTATCAAGAACATAAACAATGGCTTGAGTATACTTGGCCTAAATATACCAAAGTAGCACATCGAGGATTGGTTGATATGTACATCAGTGATACTAGATTTGGCGATTACTACAATCAAAAAGCAAATATGCCAATTATTCAGTTATTACATGATGTGGTTTACGAGTATACTAAATGAATTTAATCGTTATAGCGACACAAAAAAGCGATGCAATCTATTCTAAAATTGCACCGTTATTTTCTTTCAAATCTTTGTAAAAGTTAGCCATAGTTAGTTTGTAGTATGGGTAAATCCAGATGAAACCAATTCCTAAGGTTATAAAACCAAGTAGCCACCAACCGATGAAACTAAGTTGGAGGACGAAATAACGCCATTTATTACCAATCATTAATTGGCGACTCTTAGTAATGTAATCTGTTAATTTGTAATTATTAGCAAGACCACGGTCATTCAAATCTTTATAAACAAAGTAAGTTTGTGAATAGACCATGTATTTTATGATTCCAGGAATGATTAAAAGAATAGTCCAAAGTGCTAAGAAGATATAGGAAATGAGGTAAATTAGCATCAATTTCCACCAATCAGGACTTCTAAAGTAAGTAAAATTACTTTTAATTGGTACAAAGTCCAAACTTGGATCTTCTAACCAATCCAATCCCCTAAAACTAGCAGATAAAGTGATCACTAAAAAAATCAAACTAACTATTAGGCTGATAAGTCCTGAATTAGCTGTCATTCTAACTAATTGGTCAGGGCTTACTGTAGCGGTATCATAATTAATTTTAATTTTTTCGTTGAAATTACTGTATTCATTAGTAAACCAGAATACTAACGATGGAATCAAGAAAAGTAAAACTCCTCTTGACCAATTTCCCCTGAGTAATGATTTGACTTCAGATTTTAATTGAAATCTTGTTCGATATGTCTTCATAAAAACCCCCTCTGTTTGAAGATACTTGAATTACTTTTTATTATAATAAATAAAGACCGTAATTACGTCTATTTTGCTGTAAGATATAATGAATAAAAGAAGTTCTTTATAAAGGAGTCGATTGCATGATTGGATTTATTGGTGCTGGAAGTATTGGTGGAGCCGTTATAACGGGCTTGATCAAAAATGGTTTTGATGAGGATAAGATTGTTGTAAAAGGTGGACGTTCAAATCGAACAAAACTTTTGTGTGACCAACTCGGTTTCCAAATGGTAAAAAAAGTTAAGCAATTAGCTGATGCGGACGTGATTTTTATTGCCGTTGGTGCAACTGCTTTGGATAATGTTTTGAGCGAACTAAAAGAAATCGTAACTGGTAAATTAGTCGTTGCTTTTACTGGTAGTGCTTCGGTTACTCATTTGAAGCAAGCTTTAGGGAGTGATGTTAAAGTTGCTCACGCTATTCCCAATACACCAGTTAAAGTCGGTGCTGGCTTTACAGGTATTACTTATTCAAATGACTTCACTGATGAAGATAAGAAAAAAGTTGCTTCAATTATGGGTTATACTGGACAACTTGTCGAAGTACCCGAAGATCAACTAGGAATTCTTGGAACAGTAGCCGGTTGTTCACCAGCCTTCTTGGATGTCTTTATTGAAGCTTTGAGCGATGCAGGTGTAAAACATGGTTTGAATCGTCAACTTTCCTATGATGCTGCCATTGGGATGGCTATCGGAGCTGCTAAATTAGCTAAGCAATCCCAACTAAATGTTTCTGCTTTAAAAGACGAAGTAACTTCTCCAGGCGGTTCAACTATTCGTGGAGTGGCCGCTCTAGAAGAATATGGTTTTAGAAACGCTGTTATCAAGGCCGTTGATGCTGCTGAAAATGAATAAAATTTGAAGATGAAATCAGACATTTTGTTTGATTTTATTTTTTTTGTTCTTTCTCTCATAATCGAGTAAACTTAAGAAAATATAATTATTTGGGGGAGAGTATTTTGCAGAGAAGAAAGGCTTATAAGACAGCAATTTTGGGCATATTGATTGCTATCATATTAGTTCAATCGATGGTTCCAATGTTGGGCTACATTCCAACTGGATTCGTCAATATTACGATTATTCACATCACTGTTATCGTAGCAGCGATTGTGTTGGGACCAAAGGCTGGTGGAATTGTCGGTTTAGTGTGGGGCATTGGAACGATAATCCGGGCATTTACTAGTCCAACGTCAATCATTGATACGACAGTATTTACTAATCCAGTAGTAGCAGTTTTGCCTAGAATTGCCGTGGGATTGTTGGCTGGATGGATTTATTTATGGTTCAGGCAGCATACGCAGAAAAAAGTTTTGGGGATGGCAGTAGCGTCAGCAATGGGATCGTTGACTAATACCGTATTAGTATTGGGATTAATGCGAGTAATGTATGCCAGCACCATGGCACAAGCTTATGCAACGCAAACCGATTTATTGAATAAATTACTATTAGTCATTGTGGGAACAAACGGGGTACCAGAAATGATCGTAGCAATAATTTTAGCACCAGCTATTTCAACAGCTATTTTGAAGACTAATAAATTTTTGGACAATTAGTAGAATTTGTTGTAAAAAAGAATAAAAATACCAGCATATTTTCTGAAAATTAGGTATGCTAGTAATAGTTACGGGAGGAAATTATGCAAAAAACATTAATCATCAATGCCGGTAGTTCATCACTAAAATGGAAATTATTTGAAATGCCATCAGAAGAGATTTTGGCTAGTGGTTTAGTGGAACGTATCAGTATGCCAGGTTCAATTTTTACCATCAAGTATGGTGATCATCAGAAATTTGAGAGAACAATCGATAATTTAAGTCAAGAAGCTGCTGCTAAGATGGTTTTTGACGAAATGCAAAATTTGAAAATTATCAATGATCTTTCAGAAATCACAGCAGTAGCTCATCGTGTCGTAGCAGGTGGACAAGCCTTCAAATCTGCTGTAAAAGTGACACCTGAAGTATTGAAGAAGATCAAAGAACTCAGTAATTTCGCACCATTGCACAATCCGATGGAAGCTGAAGGAATTGAAACGATGGCTAAAACTTTGCCTAATGTTGTGCAATACGCAGTTTTCGATAGTAAATTCTTCACTGATTTACCAGAAAAGAATGCGATTTATAGCTTGCCATATGAATTGACACAAAAATACCAAATCCGTCGTTATGGCGAACATGGTATTTCACATACTTATTTAACTAAACGTGCCGCAGAATTGTTGAATAAGCCTAAGAATGAACTTGATTTAGTAACTATGCATCTAGGTAGTGGGGCATCACTTGCCGCTGTTAAGAACGGTAAGGCTTTTGATACATCAATGGGCTTCACGCCACTAACTGGTGTCACAATGGGGACTCGTGCCGGTGATGTGGATCCAGCTTTAGTACCTTATTTGATGCAAGAGTTAAAAGTTGATGATCCAAACGAGATCATGATGATGTTGAACCAAAAGTCTGGTTTACTCGGAATTTCAGGAATCTCACCAGATATGCGTGAAATCAAGGCTAAGGAACAAAATGATCCACGTGCTAAATTAGCGGTAGATGTTTTTATTAATCGCATCGTTAAATATGCAGGAAGTTTCCTAACAGAATTAAACGGAGCTGATGCCTTAGTTTTTGCTGGTGGAATTGGTGAACATAATGATGATTTGCGTCAAGAGATCATTAATGAATTAGCTATTTTCAATGTGAAGTTGGATAAGGATTTGAATAAAGCTGGTCAGGAAGGATTGATCAGTAGTCCTGACTCAGCTATTAAGGTTTTGTTGATTCCAACTGATGAAGAGCTAGAAATGGTTCGTCAAGTTGCAGAATTGTAAAAAAATAACACAACTTTGTCGGTTGTGTTATTTTTTTTACTTATTTACTAGTTTCACTCAAACGTTTTTCATGAGCAGCAATAATTTTATCAGCAATTGCTCGGGCAACATTCTCATTTTTCAAAATAGGACCGTGAGAATAGCTACCTATAACGTTCCTGTAACGCATGCCTTCTTGTTTATCATCAGGATTATTACCGTAGCCTTCGACCATTTGGCCAAAAGGCTTCAACTCGCTCTTATCGTCAAAATAAGTACGACCACTGTGGTTCTCAAAGGCTCTAACAGTACCCCATTCGGTCTTATATTCAGTGTCGCCGATCATACGACTGTCAGCTTTAAAAACGGTGTGGAAAGGCAAAATATCTAGACAAGGGATCGTTTGACCACTGCTAGTTTCATAATATTTACCTAGGAATTGATAGCCACCACAGATACAAAGCATTGGGTTATCATCGTCGATATATTCCTTGATAGTTTCGCGATGTCTCTTGAGGTCTTTTGAAACAACGGATTGTTCAAAATCTTGGCCACCGCCGAAGAAAAGAAAATCGTAATCAAAGGCGTTGAATTTCATACCGAGACTGATATTGTCAACTTGAGTGTCATAGCCTTTTTCTTTGAGAAGAAAGCTGAGGATTTTAACATCGCCACTGTCTCCATATGTGTTCATTAAATCTTCGTACAAATAAGCAATTTTAATAGGTTCAGACATAATTTATCTCCAAATAGTATGAATATTGTAATATTAATAAATGAGGTGATTGAATTGACAAAAGAAATCAATAAAAAGATTTTAGCAGATTTTAATGAGAACTTAAATCAAGATGCAACTAATAATGTGCTTAAAAACGCTGTAGCGCAAGTAGGAATTTATCAAGCGAGTGAAAATCCACAAGCCAAGACGTTATTAAATCCATCATTTAATGTTACGGTTGATACAGGAAAGGTATCTAATCAAAAGCATTCCGGCCGCTGTTGGTTATTTGCTGCGTTGAATACTTTGCGGACTGAGTTTGCTCAAAAAAACAACCTGAAAGACTTTGAATTATCACAGAACTATCTTTCATTTTATGATCGTCTAGAGAAGGCTAATTATTTCTATCAAAATATTTTAGAAACAGCTGATTCGCCAGTAGATGATAGAAAAGTCAATACATTGTTCAGTTATCCTAGTGGTGACGGTGGCTACTGGGTTTATGCGGCTAATTTGATTCAAAAATACGGAGTAGTTCCTAATTATGTAATGCCAGAAACTCAAGCTTCTGATAATACGACTGAATTCAACGCTGTTTTGAATAAAATGTTGCGCAAAAATGGTATCGAATTGCGTCAAATGGTCCAAGATAAGACAGATCAAGGTAAAATTGATCAACGCGTTGAAGAAATGCTTTCGGAAGTTTATAAAGTTTGTGTTTACTCATTTGGGATGCCACCTAAGGAATTTGAGTTGTCACTTCATACGGATAATGACAAATTAATTGAAGAAGACAGCATCACACCAAAGGATTTCTTAAAACGTTACTTTACAATAAATTTGGATGACTACGTTATCGTAGAAAATTCACCACAAAAGAGTAAGAAATATCATCAAGCCTACACAATTGCTGAATCTGGTAATATTGTTGGCGGTCGAATCGATAAGTTTTTGAATTTGCCAATTGAACGCCTAGAAGAGTTAACGATTGAACAATTAAAGGGCAATGATCCTGTTTGGTTTGGCAATGATGTTTCTGAAGAATCTGACCGTAAGAAAGGTTATTTATTGGGTGACTTGTATCAATACGATAAATTGTTCAATATTGATTCTAAGATTGAAAAAGGACTTCGCCTAGATTACAAACAAGCTCAAGTTTCACACGCCATGACTATTACTGGGGTCAACTTAGTTAATGGATTTGCTAATCGCTACAAAGTTGAAAATTCTTGGGGTAGCGACAACGGCGAAAATGGCTACTACATGATGGATAAGAAGTGGTTTGAGGATTACGTCTACGAAGTAATTATCAATAAAAAATATTTAACAGCTGCTGAATTATCTGAATACAATCAAGATCCTATTGAATTACCAGCTTGGGATTCTTTAGCCTAAAATAAAAAGGCCGATTAACTTCTTATAAGCTAATTGGTCTTTTTTAAGGCATTGAAGGTTTGCCATAAAGGTAACCTTGTTGAATATTGATGCCGTATTTTTTAGCGAGAATTTGGTCTTTGGAGTCTTCTACACCTTCTAGTACCATATCTAAACAGTACTTTCTAGCTTGGCGGACCCAAAAGGATAGGTATTCAGGAATTTTGTCAGCATTACCACTCATGCGAAGATTTTGCATTGCAAACTTGATTCGATCCACGTATGGCAATGAATGTTTGATATTATCAAAAGTATTAGAACCCGTCCCGACGTCGTCAATCACTAGGGCGATATCGTATTGATGCAATACCAAGCTGTATTCTTTTACTTTGATTAATGGCATAGCATCAGTAAATTCAATCGTTAAAGAGACTGGCTCAATTCGTTTCTTTAAAGCAATAATGGCTCCCAGAGTAAGTGGGTCGTTTGCTTGTTCCTTGTTCAGATTAAATGATAAGGATCTGTGCTTATTCTTTTGCTTGGCTAATATATGAGCTGTCTCTTCAACCAAACCTACTTGTTTTTCAATTGAAAGTTCTGTGAAATCTTCTGGTAAATGCCAATTGCCGTTATCTTCTTTACGTAAAAGGACTTCATATCCAAATAGAGTATTGGTACTCTGATTAACTTGTGGTTGAACAAAAAAACTGTACTTCGTAGGCATTTTCCCTCCTATCCTAAAATTCTCTTGTACTTGAGTATTTTATTCCATTTTTTAATTTATATCAATTAAACAGGTTATTAATTGTGGAATATAAAATATTCCTATTTCAATATTATAGCGGCGTTATGCTAAAAAATTCTTGCAGGTAACCTAAGGTAATACTTTATAACTAAGTTCAAGGAGGTGATTATCTATGTCAGAATACACAACTGGAGAGTTGGCTAAGATTGCAGGTGTCTCAGTTAGAACTTTACAATATTATGACAAGAAAGAGTTATTGATACCTAGTAAAATTCAAACTGGTGGCAAGCGTATTTATACCGCTGAAGATCTCAATAAACTAAAATTAATATTGCTGTTGAAAAATCTTGGTTTGACACTGAAGTCTATCGCAGAAATTATCGACAGTCCCAACTCTACAAAAGTGTTGAATTTGTTATTAGATCAACAAGAGAAAGCACTCAAGGATAATCTAAAGACTACTAAGGAACAACTCAAATTGGTCGAAAACATTAAACGGGATTTACCAATGATGAGCCAAACCTCACTTCAATCAATTGATGACATAGACAAAATCATGGAAAACAAAAAAGCTTTGCGTAAAGTACATTTCAAAATGCTATTTATAGGAATTATCATTGATATTATAGAAATTGCTGCCTTACTTTGGGGTATCTTCAAAGGTCAATGGATGCCATTTGTATTTGCTATCGTATTAGTCATTCTGTTAGCTGGATACGTTTCGTATTTTTACTACGATAATACCAATTACATTTGTCCCAATTGTAATTTTGAATTTAAACCTAAATTCTGGGAAGTGATTTTGAAACCACACAATAGTCGTGCCAGAAAGTTACGTTGTCCTAACTGTCATCAAGAAAATTATTGTGTAGAAATTTATGATGAGAAACAGACTATAAAAACTAATAAATAATGTTATATAATGTTCTCATTAAGAGAGGACGTTTTTGATGGATATTGTTACAAAAAAAGAACAGAAGAAAGTAGAAATTTCTTCAGCTGAATGGCAAATCATGCGAATCGTCTGGACTTTGAAACATGTGACTAGTTCAGAAATCATTAACTTGATGCAAAAGAAACAAACTTGGTCTGACTCTACGATCAAGACTTTAATTACGCGCTTAACTAAAAAAGAATTTCTCAGTCGTAAAAAAGAACAAGGTCGCTATATTTATTCTTCAACTGTAGCTGAACAAGATACGATGAATGAATATGCTAATAGCTTGTTCAGTGATTTTTGTGCTCATAAAGCAGGATCGGTATTGAATGAATTGATCAATTCATTAGAAATTAGTCAGTCTGATATTGCTAAACTGGAGAAAACTTTACAAGAAAAAGAAAAAACTGCTCCCGAACACGTTCATTGTGATTGTTTGCCAGAAGAATGTGGCGATATGTGCTAAAATTAAGTTCCTTGGCAGGGGCGTAGGCTGAACTCGAGAAATTGAGTTTGGCCTATTTTTCTGGCTCTTTTTGTTAAATTGGTAACAGTGATAATGTAGCAAAAAAGTATGTATGGAAAATATAAAAAATGTAAATCTTAGGTAAATATTTTTAGAATTTAAGCAACATGTCAAGATGAGGGATGTTGTCTTCTAAATACACCTCAGAAATAGCTTTGAAACCGAATTGTTCATAAAATTTTTGTAGATAAGCTTGAGCTTGAATTTGAATTGATTGTTTAGGGAATCTTTGTTTGATTTCATCAATTGTTGCCGCAACGATTTTTTCTCCCAAACCATTTTTACGAAATTTTTTGACAACTAGGACGCGTCCAAAAGTAATGTGATCTCCTTTATCAATAATTCTTGTATAAGCTTTTAATTGACCGTTTTCAATCAAGCAAACGTGTAAGTCATCATAATCATCGTCATCGACTTCTTGATACGGACAGTTTTGTTCAATGACGAAAATTTTGACACGTTCTTTTAAAATATCGATCAATTCTTTTGATGTTAGTTCATTAGTATGTTTGACAGTGATCATATAAATCCCTCCAAGGTTTTTTGCTGATAATAATACAATTATATTATTGTAACTGCTACAAATTATAGAAAAACTCTTTTTTCTGACGTTGAATTAAAGGCCACAATAATATAGGATAAAAGGGTGTGAAACATGTGTTTCACGAGTGGAGGTAGTTTAATGAAACCGGAAGAATTTTTTGAATCCTTGGCAAAGCAGGGGATTGAGTTAAGTGAAACTCAAAAAAATCAATTTGCAACTTATTTTAAAGAATTGGTTGAGACTAATAAAGTTATGAACTTAACTTCGATTACCGATGAAGATCAAGTTTATTTAAAACATTTTTACGATTCGATTGAATTAGGATTTGTCGATAAAAAAATCTTGAGTGAGCAATTAACGTTGTGTGATGTCGGTTCAGGGGCAGGTTTTCCATCTTTGCCTTTGAAAATCGTCAATCCTAAACTTAAAATTACTATCGTTGATTCATTGAACAAACGAATCAAGTTTTTAGATGGTTTGGTTACTAAATTAGGTCTAGAAGATGTTAATTTGGTTCATGGGCGTGCTGAAGAAGTTGGCAAGAATGCTCAATTTAGAGAACAATTTGACGTTGTAACGGCTCGTGCAGTGGCCGCTATGAATGTTTTGACTGAATTTTGTTTGCCATTAGTTAAAGTTGGTGGACAATTTGTCGCTATGAAGTCTGAAAAAGCTCCGGAAGAAGTCAAAGTCGCAAAATTTGCCATCGAAACTTTGGGTGGAGAAATCAAACAACAAAAGTCGGTTGAATTACCAAATGATGCAGGAATTCGTAATTTTATTTTTGTAGGAAAGATTAATAAGACACCAAAAAAATATCCAAGAAAACCAGGTACGCCTGCAAAAAAACCACTTGTGAAATAACTAGACAGTATTAAAGATTACTGTAAAAATGATAAGATTATATAGATATGGCAAAAAGTGAACCATAAGTAAATATTTTGAGAGACCGTTATAACGGCTCTAAAGATAGGGGAATAAAATGGCACGAAAAATATCTGTTGCAAATCAAAAAGGTGGTGTTGGCAAGACTACTACCACCATCAATTTGGGAGCATGCTTAACTGATTTGGGTCAAAGAGTGTTAATTGTTGATACTGATCCTCAAGGTAATGCTACTAGCGGTTTAGGTATTAAAAAGGCTAACGTGGAAAAAGATGTCTATGATGTTTTAGTAAATGAATATCCGTTAAAAAAAACTATCATTCATACTAGACATCCAAAACTAGATATCGTTCCAGCAACGATTCAACTAGCTGGTGCAGAGATGGAATTGACGACAATGATGGCTCGTGAAACACGTTTACGTGCTGGAATCGAAGAAGTCGACAATGATTACGATATTATTTTGATTGATTGTCCACCTTCATTAGGTCAACTTTCCACCAATGCCTTTACGGCTAGCGACTCAATTATTATTCCAGTTCAAAGTGAATATTACGCTTTGGAAGGATTGAGTCAGTTACTAAACACCATTCGTTTAGTTCAAAAGCATTTCAATACTAACTTGGCCATTGAAGGCGTCTTGATTACTATGTTAGATGCCAGAACTAATTTGGGTGCTCAAGTAGTTGATGAAGTGAAATCGTATTTTGGCGACTCAGTTTACAAATCAATCGTTCCTAGAAACACACGTCTAGCGGAAGCACCTAGTTACGGTTTACCAATCGTCGACTTTGACGACAAGTCAAGAGGTGCTAAAGCTTATCGTGAACTTGCCGAGGAGGTGTTAAAGCGTAATGGCATCAAGCAAAAATAAAAAAGGCTTAGGAAGAGGAATTGACGCTATCTTTTCTGAATTCGAAGCTATTGATGAAAATAGTGAAACCGTCGTTGATCTTTCTATTGATGATATTCGTCCCAATCCCTATCAACCTAGAAAGACTTTCGACCAAGCTGCTTTAAACGAGTTAGCACATTCAATTGAACAAAATGGGGTCTTTCAACCAATCATCGTTCGTGAAAGTGTTAATGGTTTTGAAATCATCGCTGGTGAGAGACGTTTCCGTGCTAGTAAAATAGCTAAGAAAACTACGATTCCAGCTATCGTTCGTCCATTAAGTGAATCAGGGATGATGGAAATTGCCGTCTTGGAAAACCTTCAACGTGAGGATTTAACACCTCTTGAAGAAGCTGATGCATACCAGACTTTAATTACGAAGTTGAATTTGACCCAAGAGCAAGTTTCTCAAAGATTAGGCAAGTCTCGTCCGTACATTGCTAACTACTTACGACTATTGAATTTACCTGAAGCAACGAAGAAATTAGTTCAAAGTGGCAAATTATCAATGGGTCAAGCGAGAACTTTATTGAGTTTAAAAGATCAGGACCAAATTGATCGTCTAGCTAAACGTGCTGTTGAAGAAGACTTGACTGTACGTCAACTAGAACAATTGGCTACTGAATCTAAGCACAACAGCAAAAAGAAGAAGAAAGCTGTTCAAAAATCACCTTTTATTAGAGCAACTGAAGAAAAATTGGTTGAAAGATTTGATACACCGGTTGCCGTCAAGGAAACTAGAAGCGGCCACGGAAAATTAGAAATTGATTTCTCGAATACGGAAGATTTAAATCGTATTTTAGACATATTAGGAATCCATTTAGATTAGAGGAATTGTATGTTTAAACTTGGAGATATTATCACAATGAAAAAACCTCACGCTTGTGGGGAAAATCGCTGGGAAGTTATTCGTTTAGGTGCGGATATTAAAGTTAAATGCTTAGGTTGTGGACATATTGTCATGATCCCACGGGCTGAATTTAATAAGAAATTCAAAAAAGTTTTAACGCAAGCTGACCAAGTGAAAACAGAAAATGAAAAACATTATTTGAAAAAATCTCAATTAATGCCACCAAACTTTATTAAAAGAAATGAGGAATAAATAATGGCTCTAACTGCCGGAATTGTCGGACTACCAAACGTTGGTAAGTCAACTTTATTTAATGCTATTACAAAAGCTGGTGCGGAGATGGCTAACTATCCTTTCGCTACAATCGACCCAAACGTCGGAATGGTTGAAGTACCAGATAGTCGTCTAGCAAGAATCGATTCATTGATCCCTGCTAAAAAGGTTATTCACACAACTTTTGAATTTACTGATATCGCTGGTATCGTTAAAGGTGCTAGTAAAGGTGAAGGACTTGGTAATAAGTTCTTGGAAAATATCAGACAAGTTGATGCCATTGTTCACGTTGTTCGTGCGTTCGATGATGATGATATCACAAGTGTTACTGGTAAAGTTGATCCACTAGATGATATTGAAACTATTAATTTGGAATTGAGTATCGCTGATCTTGACAGTATCAACAAGCGTTATACTCGTGTTGAAAAAGCTGCTAAGAGTGCTAAGGATAAAGAAGCTCAAGCAGAATTAGCAGTCTTAGAAAAAATCAAACCAGTGCTTGAAGAAGGTGGCGCTGTGAGATCAATCGACTTTGACGAAGATGAACAAAAGATCGTTAAGGGATTATTCCTACTAACTTCAAAACCTGTCTTGTACGTAGCTAATATCGCGGAAGAAGACATGGCTGATCCTGAAAGTTCTAAGTATTACAAGATCGTTGAAGATTACGCTAAGAAAGATAACGCCCAAGTAATCGGTGTTTCAGCTAGAACTGAAGAAGAAATTGCTGAACTAGATGATGATGAAAGAAAAGAATTCCTTGAAGCCGAAGGTGTTACAGAATCAGGTCTTGATAAACTTATCAAAGCTAGTTACAAGCTATTAGGACTTAGAACATTCTTCACTGCTGGTGGTAAAGAAACTCGTGCTTGGACTTTCCACGAAGGAATGAAAGCACCACAAGTTGCCGGAATTATTCACTCTGATTTTGAACGTGGATTCATCCGTGCCGAAGTTATGTCATTTAGTGATCTAGATGAATTAGGTAGTGAAAAAGCCGTCAAAGAAGCCGGTAAATTACGTGTTGAAGGTAAGGATTACGAAGTTCAAGATGGAGACATCATCGAATTCCGCTTTAACGTCTAACCAGGGGGACAAAAATGTCAGAGGATTTAAGAGAGAAGAATAAGCAAGCTGCTGAAAAACAAAAAGTTGCTTCAGCTAAGAATGAAAGAAAAGAAGAAATTAAAACGGAAATCTATAATGCAAGTGCAGACGATTTGCGTAAAAAATTGAGTAATAAAAATGCTGAATATATTTTTAAACTCAATAAATATTTGATGGAAGATGGTTTCAAAGAAGATGAAGCTAAAGAAGCTATTGACAAGTTACTTCCAGAAATTGTTGACAATCAAATCAAAGGGATTCCAGCTAACCAACTTTATGGTCCAGTAACTCAAAGAGCTAAAGATATTGTTCATCCAACTAAAAAGCCTAAAGTAACACCATTCTGGGCTTCATGGATCGACACATCATTGTTATTCTTTGCTCTGTTTGGTGTCTTGTACGGGATCGTTGCTTTAACGACCAAGAAACCTGATCCAAACAATCAAACTGGTATTATCACTTTGATTGTCTTGTCTGCTATGTGGGGTGCGCTATTAACATGGTTCAACAACCAAATGAAACGTCCTAAGTCGCAACGTCCTGGTTGGGGAATTACGATTGGATACTTGGTCGTTGGTTTAGCCTTCATGTTTATTTTCTTGGCTGCCATGACAGCTGTACCTACATCAATTAATCCAGCACTTAACGCAATTGGATACTTCATCGCGGCAGTAGTAGCTTACGGAATTCGTTTCTTCTTCCGTCGTACAATGGGTATTCATGATCGTTCATTTATGTAAAAATTATCTCAAAAACTTCAGTGTAGACTGGAGTTTTTTTAGTAGTAATTAATTGACAAAAATAAAACTTCCTTTAAAATTGAAGCATTCAATCAATTAGTTAAATACTGTGCTTGAAAGGTGGAATTTTATGAATCAAGCAGCAAATGAGTATAAAGATAATCTTTATTCTGAATTAAGCAAAATTGGCAAAGGTTTATCAAGTGATCGTAGACTAGAAATTTTAGATTTATTGTCTCAAAGTCCTAAAACAGTAGAATCTTTAGCTAGACAATCAGGTATGAGTATTGCTAATACCTCTAGACATTTGAAGACTTTACGCGATGCTAATTTAGTTAGTAGTACCAAAAATGGCAACTTCGTCGTTTATAAATTAGCTACAAAACAAGTAGAACAATTATTTTACTTATTGCGTGACGTTGGAGAAAATCAGCTTTTGGCTATGAAACAAATCCGACAGAGTTTTGATATTTCAGAGCAAGTTAAGACATTAGATTTATCAACAGCAGTTAAATTGTTAAGTCGAGATGATGTCCAATTGTTGGATGTTAGACCAAAAGATGAGTTTCAAGCTGGTCATATTAAAGGCGCCATTAACATTCCAATCGATCAATTATCGAATCAAGCTGAAAAGATAGATCCGCAAAAAGATATAATTGTATATTGTCGAGGTCACTTGTGCGCTTTGACTAATCAAGCAACAAGATTATTAAATGAACAAGGGCGTAATGCATACAGTTTAAATGAAAGTTATTATGACTGGCGTGAATTTGTCGCTCAACAATAAACATCACTTTTCGAAGTGGTGTTTTTTTTAGGCTTTTGAATTGACAAAAGAAAAAGTCATGTTAATATTTAACTATTCAATTAATTTGTTGAATAGATTTGAACAGGAGGGAAGAAAATGTCTCAAAATTATGATGTCATCGTAATCGGTGCTGGTCCTAGTGGAATGACCGCTGCTTTATATGCTTCAAGAGCTAATCTAAATGTAGCGATGCTTGATCGGGGGATTTATGGTGGTCAGATGAACAATACGGCTGAGATTGAAAATTATCCTGGCTTTGAAAATGTCTTAGGACCAGATTTATCAGAAAAAATGTATAAGAGTTCACAACAATTTGGCGTTGAATTTTTGTACGGAGATGTAGAAAGATTGGTAGTCGATGATGAGGGTCGTAAACATCTTTATACAGACAATGGCGAATTGACAGCGATGGCAGTTATTATAGCGACCGGTTCGCAGCCTAGAAAGTTAGGTATTGCTGGTGAAGAAGAATTTAGTGGTCGAGGCGTTTCCTACTGTGCAGTCTGTGATGGGGCTTTTTACAAGAATAAGGACGTAACAGTTGTCGGTGGTGGAAATTCTGCCATTGAAGAAGGCTTGTATTTGGCTAATGTGACAGGTGATGTTAATGTGGTCCACCGTCGAGATCAACTACGAGCAGAAAAGTTACTTCAAAATAGAGCTTTTAAAAATGATAAAATGAACTTCACTTGGAACAGTCAAGTTACCGAAATCGTGGGAGACGACCGAAAAGTAACTGGCGTAAAGGTTCACAATAAAGAAACTAATGAGGATAAAGTTGTACCAACAGATGGAGTCTTCATTTATGTCGGAACAGAACCAATGACAAAAGCTTTTCGAGATTTAGGAATCACTGATGAAAAAGGCTGGATCAAAACTGACGAAGATATGAAAACTAATATTGCTGGAGTTTACGCTATAGGTGATGTGAGACAAAAACATTTACGTCAAATTACTACTGCCGTAGGTGACGGTGGTATCGCAGCCCAAGAAGCTTTTAATTATTTAGAGAGTTTAAAGGATGCAGCAACAGACTAAAGGAGAAATAAGTTATGGAAATTAAATACTGGTCAGATATCGCATGCCCATTTTGTTACATCGGCTCAACGAGAATGAAACGGGCTTTGAAAGAAATGAATATTTATGATGAAACACCTTTAGAATTCAAATCATTTCAATTAGATCCAACTTTACCTAAGACTACTAAAGAAAATATGCTCGATCATTTTTCTAAGGGTCATGGGATGTCAAAAGAACAAGCCAAAGCACAAATTGAACAGATTTCACAAATGGGTGCCAGTGATGGTTTGAAGGTTGATTTGATAAATGCCATTCCTACTAACACTGAAGATGCTCATCGATTGATCAAACTAGCTGATTCCAAAAATGATGATGCACTAACAGAAAGAGTAATCGATGCTTTTTATCAAGTTTACTTTAGCAATGGTGAATCGATTGCTGACCATGATGTGTTGACTAAGGCAGCCATAGATGCTGGGTTAGAAGCTTCAGAAGTTGATTCAATTTTGAACAGTGACAAGTATTTAAAAGAAGTCCGTGCTGATGAAATGGAAGCTCAACAATTAGGAATTCATGGTGCACCATTCTTTGTAATTAACAATAAATATGGAATTTCCGGAGCACAACCTTACGAGATAATGCTTGATGCTTTGAAGAAAATCCAGACAGGAGCAGTGAAATAATGGATAAAGACGAGAAGAAGACTCCAGTATTTGAAACTTTTGGTAGTGATGAAAGTGCAGTTTGTGGTCCAGAAGGTTGTAACATTCAAGAACATCGTGATAGAGAGAAGAATCAAGACAAAAAGGAAAAATAATTATGAAGAAGTATGACATTATCGTTATTGGTTCAGGTCCAAGTGTTGCTTCACTTTTGAGCAGCGTTGAACCTCAAAATAAAAGTATTTTAGTTGTAGATGGCGGTCTCTTTGGTGGCATTTGCCCGAATGAAGGTTGCGAGCCAAAAATATTTTTAGAAGGTACTGTTAAAACTGTTTTAACGGCCAAGAAGTTGTTGGGTAACGGGATTTCTCAGCCTGCTAAATTAGATTGGCCAGCTTTGATTAAAGCTAAGAAGCATTTTATCGATCCGTTTCCAGAAGATGTGAAAAAGAGCTATCAAGCAATGGGTGCTGATATTTTGCAAGGTATGGCTAATTTCGTCGATAATCATACAATTCAAGTTGACGATCAACGATTCCACGGAGATAAAATTGTCATTGCGACTGGTCAAAAGCCAAGACAATTGAAACTTCCGGGTAGTGATGAATTTTTGACGAGTACAGATGTTTTCAATTTAGAAGAATTGCCTAAGAAAATCGCTATTATAGGTAGTGGCTACATTGGAATGGAATTTGCTACGATCTTTTTAGCAGCAGGATCTGAAGTCTCAATTATCACGCAGACTAAGCGACCATTAGAACAGTTTTATAGTGAACATGTAGATGTTTTAGTCAAGGAGTTAGAGGACAATGGGGCTAAATTTTACTTTGAACAAGGCGTTCAAGAGTTTACAGACAGACATCTTAAAACACAACAAGGCTTAGATTTGCCCGTTGATATGGTATTAAACGCTACAGGTAGAGTTCCAACGGTTGACGGGTTAGCTTTGGAAAATACTGATATCCAATATAATCCGCGAGGCATCACCACAGATAATCACTTGGAAACTAATGTACCAGGTGTTTATGCTATGGGTGATATTGTAGATAAAAAAGTTCCTAAATTGACTTCTACAGCTCAATTTGAAGGCGAGTATTTAGGTAAATTTATCAACGATCCAAAATTAAAAGCAATAGATTATCCGATTATCAGTTCGGTAGCATTCACTTTCCCACAAATTTCGATGGCAGGAATTGATGTGGATACTGCGAAAAGTGATGCTAAATACAAAATAGAAAATTATGATTTGGCAAAGATGGCTCCAGAGAACTTTTTCTATTTGGGAATAGCTGATTATGAAGCTAAATTAACATTAGTTTTTGATGAGAATGACCGTTTAGTTGGTATTTCAGAAGTTAGCCAAACGGCAGTTGATGATGTTAATAATTTCGTATCAATTATGGGTTTTGGCATTGATGGTCAAACTATTCGTCAAAAAGTAATCCCTAATTTTCCATCATTGTTTTATAAGTTAAAAGGTTTAATTAAGTAGTTTAGTAACAAATTTTGTTAAATGTTGTCGATATCCTCCAAAATTATTTTGATAACATTAAATAAATACGCTCGAAAAAAATAGCCTCACTAGAACGTAGCTGTGAATCTCCTTTCGGCAACGTTATCTAGTGAGACTATTTTGTTATTTAACTCTAAAAAATTGCACTAAACCATACAAACCATAGCCCCCGGCAGCGGCCTGTAAAATCGTCATGATCAAACCAACTTTACTCAAATTGATATTTTTGTCAAAGTGGATTTCGTACTGGACAAAAGCGATAATTGCAATCGAAAAAATAATGATCAATAAGAACTTCATTCTCTTTTTTAAATATTCCATGGAAGCTCACTTTCTTAGTGTGATTAGTAATCTAGTTACATCTTATTGTATAATACTAACTAGTTGTAGACTTGTAAATATATGTACGCTTGAGAGGTTTAAAAATGAAAATCTTAGTGGTTGATGATGATAAAGAAATTGTAGAGCTACTCAGCATTTATATTAAAAACGAAGGTTATGAACCTATTGCAGCTAATTCAGGACAAGAAGCTTTGGACCAATTGGCAGCACACAGTGATATTGCCTTGATGGTATTGGATATTATGATGCCTGGTATCGATGGAATTGAAGTTGTTAAAAGAGTTCGGAAGACTTCGCAGATTCCAATTATTATTGTTTCAGCAAAAACGACCGATATGGATAAGATACAAGGTCTTATTACTGGTGCTGACGATTATGTCACGAAACCGTTCAATCCTTTGGAGATTATGGCCAGAATTCGTTCATTATTGCGCCGTAGTAATCAACAAGCAACCAAAAATGTTCCAGATAAACTAGAAGTTGGACCAATTACTATTTATAAAGATTCACACGAAGTCGTTACAGATTCAGGACAAAAAGTTCAATTAACGGCTCTAGAATTTGGAGTGCTTTACTTATTAGCCAGCCATCCAAATCGGGTCTTTTCTGCTGATGAAATTTTTGAACGAGTTTGGAAACAGGAGAGTGTTGTTTCTGCCAAAACAGTTATGGTTCACGTCAGTCACTTGCGGGACAAATTAGAAGAAGCTACAAATGGTGAAAAAGTTATCGAAACTGTTTGGGGCGTCGGCTATAAAGTGGAGGTTTGATTTTGGATAAACGAATCAAACTGAATGCAAAAGCAAAAGGTGTCCTCCTTTTTGAAGGAATAGGCACCTTTCTTTTATTTCAGATAATAAATGCAATCATAATTGGTAGTCTTGGCAAAAATAACTTCATGTTGAATTTACAAAATAATTGGTCATTATTGGCAAACAAAATTTGGACAGTCGGAGTCGTCTTAATTTTAGAATTGTGTTTAACTTGCGTAATAGTTTTGAGTACTTTCCACAAAATGGAATTAGTTCAAATCAAGCAAATTTTGCACAAAGCAGCTATTGATGATCAAACAAAACAAGTTCAAACTAAGGTCAATTCTAGTTTACAAGGTATCATTGAGAGTTTTAACTTATTGATTTTGAATATGGACCAACATGCTGAAGAACAACGTCAATCTGAAAAGAGCAAGGATGAATTGATCAGTAATGTCAGTCATGATATTCGAACGCCATTGACTTCAGTAATTGGTTATTTAGGATTGATTGAAGGTAAGAATTTCAATGATTTGAACCAAATTTTAAAGTATACGCATATTGCTTATAAGAAATCGCTAGAGATGCAAAATCTAGTCAATTCGCTCTTTGAGTTTGCCAATGTTCAACATGCAACGAGTCGTTTGAAGACTACTAAATTTGACATGGCTCAGATGCTAGATCAATTGTCAGCTGATTTTGAATTAGAAGCTAACAAACGAGGGATGGAAATTATCGTCAACTCCACGCCTGATAAGATCATGATGCAAGGTGATACTGAAAAATTAGGTCGAGTCTTTAATAATTTGATTATGAATGCCTTGAAGTACGGTAAAGGGGCAACGCATATTTGGCTAAATGCTGAACAAAAAGATAAAGAAGTAGTTGTAACAGTCGCGAATAACGGTCAACCAATTCCAGAAGATTCTTTGAAACACGTCTTTGATCGTTTTTATCGAGTTGAAGATTCTCGCTCTAAGAAAACTGGTGGGACTGGTTTAGGTTTAGCGATTGCTCAAAGCATGGTTCAACTACACGGTGGTACAATAGCAGTTACTTCCGATAAGGAAAAGACTTCGTTTATTAGTCATTTTCCAATTTCGAAATCGAAAGATTGATTTGAGAGGTTTTATAATGAAAGGTTTCGCAAAGAAATTCATGTTGGTAATGTCAGTTTTTATTTTGACGTTGCCAATTTTTACATCAGAGGCTACTGCCGCAACATTTACTCAACCAGAACTAGAATTGAATGCTAGTGCAGGGATGATTTTTGATGAGAACACTGGACAAATTGTCTATTCTAAAAATCCGGCAGAGAAATTAGCTATAGGTTCAATTACTAAAATCGTTACATTGTATTTAGTAACCAAAGCTATCAAGGATGGCAAAATTTCTGAATCAGATTTAGTAACGCCGACGCAAGAAGAAGCCGACATGACTCAAGATAATGAATTGGCCAACGTGCGACTTGACGCTGACAAATCTTATTCAGTCAAAGACCTTTATAATGCTGCTTGGATAGTTTCGTCCAACTCGGCAGCGATGATGTTAGCTGGAAAGGTCGCTGGTACTCAAGCTAAGTTTGTCAAAATGATGCGAAAAACAGTAAAAAATTGGGGTATCAAAGATGCCGAACTGTATAACGCTTCAGGATTGAATAATTCCGATTTGAAGACTGATATGTACATCGGCCCAACAGATGGTGAAAATAAACTATCTGCTAACGATATCGGTGTTATTGTGAAACACGTCTTAGATCAGTATCCAGAGATACTTAAAACAACTTCGCAAACAAAACTATCATTTCCAATCGATAATGAAATCAAAACTTATGATACTTTGAATTTCTTACTAAAAGGTCAACGTGACTATCAAGAGGGTTTTGAATTCGATGGTTTAAAGACTGGTACGACTGAACAAGCTGGTGAATCTTTTGTAGGAACTTTGCCATTAGACAATTCTAGATTAGTTACGATCGTCTTAGATGCTCAAGGTGAAGATAATGATAATGACAAACGATTCCGGTCAACACAAAAATTAGTGCACTATGTGAAAGATAATTTTGAGCGTAAAGAAGTTATCCAAAAAGATAAAAACATAAAAATAAATAACAAAAAATATAAAACTTATGAACCTGTTTATGTTTGGTTGCCTAAAAATTCTAATATCGCAGATTTACGTTATACTATAAGTAGTGACGACTTAGGTTTTACTGCAATCCACAATAAACAGACGGTAAAATTGATTGCCACGAACACTAACAGTGGTTATCTTCCGTTTAAAAAGGCAGATGTTAGAAAAAAGATACATAAGGAGACAAACCAGAAATCTTGGTGGGATCAAATCGTAGAATTTTTTAACCATTTATTTTAGGAGTGTGAAAAAATGAGTTTGAAAATAAGTAAAGCTATAGAGATTTTGAAGAAACATGATTTACTGGTTTCTAGTTCAGTTAGTGACGATAACCTTGAAGTAACTAATATTAGCTACAATTCTAAAGAAGATCAGACTAATGGGATTTTCTTCTGTAAGGGTAATAAATTCAAGGCAGAATACTTAAACCAAGCCATTAAGAATGGTGCCAAAATTTATGTTTCAGAAAAAGAATACAGCAAGGATATTGATCGTCTAATCGTTAAGAGTGCCTCAAAGGCTTTAGCTCTTTTGAGTTCAGAGTACTTTGGCAATCCTCAAAATGATCTCTTTATCGTTGCTTTCACAGGAACTAAAGGAAAGACGACAACATCATACTTTACATATGATATTTTGAAGAATGCTTATCCTAAGCAAGTTGGTCTATTCTCAACTGTAGATCGTATTGTAGGACCAAACCCCAAGGATGAATTCAAGTCAGATTTAACGACTCCCGAATCATTGGATCTTTTCCACGACATGAGAACTTGCGTTGACAATGGTATTAAATATTTAGTTATGGAAGTATCGTCTCAAGCTTATAAGAAGAATCGAGTTTATGGATTGAAATTCGATATCGGTGGTTTCTTGAATATTACTCCCGATCACATTGGACCTAATGAACATCCAACTTATGCTGACTACTTAAATTGCAAGAAACAACTAATAGTCAACTCTAAAGTAAATATTATTAATCGTCAGACAAATGATTACGATACAGTCTATGCGGCTGCTAAACAAACTAGTGACGACAAAGATATTTATCGTTTTGCTAAGAATGAAGTTGGTGATACTGACTTCAGTATTCGTAACAAAGAATCTAATTTGAATGACTCAGTCTTTACTTATACTGCTGAAAGCGACAAGGCTGAAGATTTACAAGAACACGGTGAGTACACTTATCAACTAGGACTTGTTGGTGATTTCAACGAATTGAATGCAGGAGCTGCCATTACTGCCGCAAAGATTATGGGCGTTGACAATGAGGTGATCGCCGACAGTCTAAAAAAAGCGTTCGTCCCGGGGAGAATGGAGCACATTAATACCAAGTCTCACGGGACCATCTTTGTAGATTATGCACACAATTATGCTAGTATGAATGCTTTGTTAAGCTTCTTAAAACGTGAGTATCCAAGTTCAAAAATTAAGGTTGTCGTTGGAAGCCCTGGTAATAAGGGAGTTTCTAGAAGAGCTGGCTTTGCTCAAGTTTTGACTGAATCAGCTGATGAAGCAATTTTAACGACAGATGACCCTGGGTTTGAGGATCCAGCCGCCATTTGTAAAGAAATCGATGAAAAAATCGATCATACTAGGGTCAAAGTTAAGACAATCTTAGATCGTCCTAGCGCTATTAAAGATATGATCGAACATAGTTCTGGCGATGATATTGTTGTTTTGGCTGCTAAGGGAAACGATGCTTATCAAAAGACAAAGGGTGTCGATGTACCTTATCCAAGCGATCCAGTAGTTGCTAAGAAAATTTTGAAGGATATTGAGGGCTAGAAATATGAAAAAGTTCTTTACAGTAATCGGTGGTATGGGTAGTTTAGCCACTGAAAGTTATGTGCACTTATTGAATGAGAAGACACCTACTAAAAAAGATCAAGATTATTTAGATTATATTTTAGTCAATCATTCAACTGTTCCCGATCGAACAGCACATATCCTTGATCACAGTAAACCTAGCTTTTTGCCTCCACTAGCTGAAGACATTAAGCAACAAAGTTTATTGAAACCGGAATTCATGGTAATTATTTGTAATACCGCTCATTATTACTATAAAGAATTACAAGCTGTTACGGATATTCCAATTATTCACATGCCACATATGGCTATCAGTATGATTGGGAAAAAGTATCCTAAAGCCAAGAGAGTTGGTCTAATTGCCACTAAAGGTACGATTGCTGATCACGTTTATGAAAATGAGATTAAAGATGCTGGCTACGAATACAGCCTCGGTGATCAATCAGTGCAAGATGAAGTTGAAAGTTTGATTTATGATGATATTAAAATCAAAGGCGCAGTCAATGCACCTAAATTCCATCATATTTTACAAACGATGCACGATAAATTTGACTGTGATGTAATTGTTCTGGGATGTACTGAATTGTCTCTAGCTCAAGAAAAGGCTCCTGATCATCCTTATGAAGTTATCGATAGTCAAGAAGTTATCGTTGATAAATCAATCGAATTTGGCGAAAAAATTCGTCGTGGTGAAAAAATCGATTTTAATAAGATTTATTAATGTTTCACGAGAAACATTGCGTACCTCTTTATACGTTCGCTATAATGGCAAATGTATAAGGAGGTATTTTTATGTTTAAGAGATTATCTATCGTAACAGTGGTCTTATCTGGACTTTTGTTAGCCGGTTGTACCAGTCAACAATCAGCTGATTTAAAGACAACAGGTGATAAAACTGAAAAAACAACAAGCAATACTCCCAAAAAATCAACAAAATCAAATAAAACTACAAAATCAACTAAATCAACTGATGAGACAGTGTCACCAGAAAAAAAAGATACTAATAATGAATCTGATTCTAAGCAAACGCAAAATCAACAAGATCAGACAACTAATCAAACAACGACTGATCAAACACAGAATCAATCCGATAACCAACAACAAGATCAAACTCAAGAGTCAGTTAATTTAACAACTTCGCAAGCAGCAGTTGAATTTTTGGCTGATAAATTGAGCACGACTTATGACAAGTCAACGACTCAATACGTTGCTAATGGCAAAGTTACCTGGAATGATGTAACAGGTTATCAGATCAATATTTATAGTAAGTATTCCGATTCACCTGTAGGTAGTTATTTAGTTCCAGCTAATGGCCAATACTTCCAAATCTGGTAATTGGACTAGCTTGCCTTTAGAATAATAATTAGTTATATTCTTAAGAGGTCGCATCAAAACTTATGTTTTGTTAGGGCCTCTATTTTAGTGGGATAATTATTGGATAGAGGGGTTCTTTTTTGTCGGGGTTAGATGTCGTCGTCCGTTCTGCTTTGCTATGGAGGACGGCACCATACGCTAATTCAACTAAAAAAAGAGTTATAGAGGAAAATAAATGCGAAAAAGGAATGCACTATTATTAGTTTTGTTTTCGCTACTAATTTTTGTAGGGGGATGTGGTCATAAAACTGCATCTAAAAAAATTATTACGACTACTGTTAATACTTACACAGAACCGGTAAAGAGTGTCGTTGGGGATAAGTATCATGTGGGATCAATTATTAAATCGGTTAATGTTGATCCTCATAGTTTTTCGCCATCTAGTAATGATGCTAAGCAAGTAGCCGATTCACGTTTGATTGTTGCCAGTGGCTTAGGTTATGACGATTGGGTTGAAAAAATCGTTACGGCTAATAGTCAGGATAAAAACTTGATTGATTTTTCCCGGGACGTTTTGCATAAACAAGATGGTGACAATGAACACGTTTGGTTCGGAGTCAAAAATGTTCAAAAATTAAGTCAGTCAGTGGCTCGACATATGGGAAAAGTGGATCCGAAAAATAAAACTTATTATCAAGCTAACTTTAAGAAATATAAATTAAAATTAGATGGCTTAGTCAGAAGAGAAAATAAGCTAAAACAACAAGTTGCTGGTAAAAAAGCCTATGTAACTGAACCTTTGCCCTACTACTTATTGAAGGATTTAGGAATAAGTATTGCTAATCCTCATTTTGCCAAAGCAATCGAAGAGGATACCGATCCATCGATTGAGGATATCAAGAACATGGAAGATGGCCTGAGACATCATAAAGTGAGTTTTTTAGTTGTTAACAAACAAGTTACTAGTGGTATTATCACTAAAATGACTAATATTGCTAAAAAGAATAAAGTTCCAATTATTTATTTCACTGAAACCTTACCAAGTGATTTAGGATATTATGAGTGGATGAATGGCAATCTTTCTCAAATCGAAAGGATAGTGAAGAGATAACAGTGATTGAAGCGAAGAATCTGACTAAACGGTATGGTAAGCAATTAGTTTTTAAAGATGTTAATTTTAAGATTAATGATGGCGACTTTATCAGTTTGATTGGTCCTAACGGTTCGGGTAAAACGACATTAGTTAGAATCATGATGGGACTTGAGAAGAAGACTAGCGGCGAATTGAAAATTAATCACAAACATATTGGTTATGTGCCTCAATTCAGAAATATCGATTTGGACTATCCTTTAAATATTGAGCAATTCGTTCGTTTGAATTTGAAATTTACACTCAGTCCTAAACAGCGAAAAGCTGATAATGAATCGATCAAAACGATTTTGACTAAGACCAAGTTAACACGTTTAAAGAATCGTCCTTTAGGATTGGCATCTGGTGGTGAAAAGCAAAAAGCCTATTTGGCCCAAGCTCTATTGAATGACCCTAAAATTCTCATCTTAGATGAATCAACGGCCAGTCTAGACGTTGAAGTGAAGATGCAATTGATGGATTTAGTCGCTGAACTGAATAAAAAATATAATTTGACGGTTATCTTTATTACGCATGATTATGAATTGACGAAGAAATATACAACTAGAGCTTTATTCTTTGAAAATAAAACGCTTAAAGAAGTCAAAGTTAGTGACGTTTCTGAAGATATGTTTGAGATGGAGAGTTAAAAATGTTTGAATATGAATTTATGCGTGAAGCTTTTATTGCCAGTACTTTTATCGCTATAACGGCTGGCTTAGTTGGGGTTTTCGTCGTATCAAGAAATATGTCGTTTCTGTCGCATACACTGTCAGAGATTGGTTTTGCTGGGGCTTCATTTGGGATACTTATTGGTATTTCACCACTGGCAGGAATGATTTTGTTTACTTTGGTCAGTTCGATTGCTGTCGGTAGTTTAAGTAGCGAATCTTCCAGACGGGAAGCATCGATCAGTGCTATTTCATCATTATTTATAGGTTTAGGAATTTTATTTTTATCGTTATCATCTGAATCGAGTAGTTATGCAACGAATATTTTATTTGGTAGTATAGTCGGAATTAGTTCTAAAGAAGTTCAACAATTGATGATTTTGGCATTATTTGTCATTTTTGTCTTTATTATTTTCTATAAACCGCTCGCTTTTGATTCGTTTGACCATATTGGTGCCCGTGCAGCCGGTTTAAAGACTCGATTACTCTCAATAGCCTTTTTAGTAACTTTGGCTCTGAGCGTCAGTATCGGCGCCCAAATCGTAGGATCATTATTAGTTTTCGTCTTATTAACTCTACCGGGAGCAACAGCTAAATACGTTGTCCGTACGGTACCTAAACTAATTATGGTTTCAGTCGGATTGTCATTAGTCGGAGTTTGGTTAGGCTTGTATCTAGCGTTTATAACTAATTGGCCAGTGACGTTTTTTATTTCTGGCTTTGAAGTTATTGCTTATTTCTTAGGATTGAGCTACAAAAATTGGAAATTAAACCATTAAGGATATGTATAAATGATAAAAGAATTGTGGAGTAAATATAAAGATGCGATTCCCTACTTATTTTTCGGAGTCCTAACAACTGTAGTAAATTACGTGGCTTTTGCCTTATTGTGGCGCGTTTTAAACATGAATTCCCAAATTGCTAATGCAATTGCATATGTAATTTCGGTTCTGTTTGCTTATGTCACGAATAAATTGTGGGTCTTTAATTCTCATACTAAGACTTGGAAGGCTTTCTTCCAGGAAATGGGATCTTTCTTCTTATTCAGAGGTGGATCTTGGGTGTTTGACCAAGGTACGATGTTTATCGGAATGGTTCTATTACATGGCAACGGCTTTATCGTAAAAATTATCGCCAATGTCGTGGTTGTTTTACTGAACTATATTTTTAGTAAGTTTATTATTTTTAGAAAAAGAAATTAAAGCAAAAAAAATTCTCGTTAGAAAATTTAATCTAACGAGAATTTTTTTTATGATCTAATCTTGGAAAGCATTTAATTCACGAATAGCCAAGGCGAAATCACCTAGTGTAGCTGAACCGTTGTTCTTAACTACTGGCATTGTGATGTATTTGTCTAATTCTGGAACGTCAACATAGTCATTGAGTAATTCTTTAAATTGAACACGAACTTTGTCTAAGAATGTTTCACTGACAACACCGCCACCGAAGACGATCTTGTCGGGACGAAGAATCAAGGTAACTTGAATAGCAGCTTGAGCAACGTAGTAGGCCATGATATCCCAAACATGGTCAGTCAATGGAACGTCCTTACCAGGTTTACCTAAACGAGCATCAAATGTTGGTCCGGCAACCAAACCTTCAAGACAATCACCGTGGAATGGGCAAATACCTTTGAAGTCTAAATCATCAGGGTGACGTTTCAAGAAAGTATGTCCCATTTCGGGGTGACCGATATTACCGATAAATTTACCGTCAGCAATTGCACCAGCTCCCACACCAGTACCAATTGTGTAGTAAACCAATGAATTGATTTTTTCATTAGATAGAGTTGACATTACGTATTCGCCATAAGCAGAACCGTTTACGTCAGTTGTCCAAAACATTGGTACATCTAATTCTTTCTTCAAAGCACCAACAAAATCAGTGTTTGACCAACCTGGTTTAGGTGTTGAAGTGATGTAACCGTATTTTGGTGAATTCTTACGTTGTTCGATTGGTCCAAATGAAGCAATACCGAGAGCTTCGATATCGAATTGTTTGAAATAATCGATTGTTTTTCTTAATGTTTCCTCAGGTGTTGTTGTTGGGAAGTGAACGCTATCCTTGATACGATAGTCTTCGTCACCAACAGCACAAACAAATTTTGTTCCGCCTGCTTCAATACTTCCTACTAGCAAAATAAATATCTCCTTGGCAATTAATAGTAATCGTTTGCAATAAGTAATACGATACTATTTTTTATTTTTGACGTCAAATAAGATTGTTTATTAGTAAAAAATTATTAATAATAAAAAATATATTATCGGAAGACAGTTGTGCTTTGTCGGAGTTCCAATAATATATTTTAAATTGTTTTTTAATAAATCTTAGTATCACGAATATCTTTTAGAATACTCAATGATCCATCTTTATAAGCTAAGAAGCCATAAACGGCCACACCGATCAAGCCACAAATGATGATAACGATGATGGCACCAATCTTAGTAGCGTCGGAAATTACTTTGACGATAAGGAAATTAGCAACGGCAACTACCAGTAACATTACAACTCCATCAAGAAGAATTCGGAATAATTTCTTACCTAATTCTTTATTGACGATTTGGAACTGCTTGTTGATCAATCTGAAAGCAAAATATGACATCAAGATAAAGGCAATTGCAGTGGCAGTAACTGGTCCGTAGACTCCTAAACTGACTGTTAATGGAACTTGTAAAATCATTTTAATAATGTAGGCAAGTGCCAAGTAAATTAATGATTTTCTGACATGATGCGTAACTTGGAGAATGTTTTCCAAAATCATGAATAAACAATAGAAGAAAGCTTCAACACAAGATACAATCAAAACTTTTGAACCGAGGATACTTTGGTCATAGAAGACGAAAACAGTCCATAATTGACGACTAATAGCCATCATTCCAAAAGTAGCGGGCAGAATAATGAAGAAAGTGAATTGAACGATATTTTGCATTAATTTTTGAACGGTTTTTAGACCAGTTTTACGAGTGATCATAGCGGATAACGCTGGTATAACGGAGGCAGAAACGGAAATTGCCAAAGAAACCAAGACCATGATCAACTTGTTAGCTTGGAATCCAAACATCGCATACAAGTCATCAATTGTCTTTTGACTAGCATGTAAAATCAATTCGTAGATCCAAGTAAAAGTTGTTTGGTCGAATAATTGCAGAACTGTCATGATCGTATCAACTAGCAAGAACGGAATAGCTGAACGCAACATTGAACTAAAACTGATTTCTGGACCGTTGTCTTTTACGTTGTCGCTTGGTTTGATATCAGGAACAGTCACGGTCTTTCTAACTCGAATACGAATCCACAAAAGGAATACATATGCTAAAGTTGCTCCAATAAATGAAGCTAAAGTTGACTGGTTAACAGCTGCCATGTAGCTACCTTTTTGCAAGATCATAATTGTATAAGTTGCATAAAGCATGTAAGCTACACGAGCAATTTGTTCAATAACTTGTGAAAAAGCTGAGTAGGAAATGAAGGCATATCCTTGAATATAACCACGCAAAATTCCTAGAGCTGGAATAATTAACATTGCGATACTCAAATATTTAATTGGCGTTACAACTCGCATATCGCCGGCAGCCAGAACAATTGCCACATATTTGGCTCCAAAGAACATAATGAATGCTAAGACGATTCCGACTAAAGACATATAAATAGTGTATTTTTTGAAGAGCTTTTCACTTTGGTCAAAGCGACCCAAAGCATTGTGAGCAGCAACTTCTTTAGAAATAGCCGAAGGAATTCCAGCTGTAGCAATGATTAAGAAAAGGTTATAAATATTGTAGACTTTTCCATACAAAGCATTCGCTGCACCAACAGCCACAGGGCCGATCCAAAGATTCCAAGGAATGATATAGACGACCGAAAGTATTCTTGAAAGAATCCCACTGATGGAAATCCAGAGAGAACTCTTGAGTAATGAATCTTTTTTCATGATTGTTTTCCATTCTGCGTAAAATTACTTATAAAAGATAGCTACTAAAATTAGAGCTATTAAAGCTGGTAAACCTTGTAAGAATAAGATTTTTTTCGTAGCGGTAAAGGCACCATAAATTGCGACGCCGATAACGTAAAGCAACATCAAAATAAGAATGGTTCTTAAAACTGCTCCAGTAAAGAATAAGATCATTAATAACATTAAAACGCCAAATAGGCCGTTATAAATACCCTGATTAGCTAAAGCTATTTTAGCATGTGAGTCTTTAACGAATTCGACAGGCATATCGAAAGCATTGGCTTGAACTTCAGGTTTGGCAAACATTTCAATACCGGCAATGCCGATATGTTCCAAAGCCACCAATGCGACTATAAATAAAGTTAAAATTTGCATTTTTTCTTCTTTCTATTAATGGTATAGAACTATATTATACTGTTTTTTCACGTTGTACAAATTGTATTTCAGTGATAAAAAAAGAAGAACCATAATTACATTACGATTCTTCATTGTTGTTTATCATAACAAATTTTTGTGAAAAATTACCCTTTTGATTGATTTTCGCTTGGCGCAAGCTGTCCATTTCTTCATAATTTATTGAGGCATCAGTCAAAATAGCACGAATAACTTCTTCAAGATCCCCTAATTCTTCAACAAGGTTGGCGCGCGTTTGAGCAGTTTGGACTTCTTTAGCTTCTTCAACGATTTTGTGTCGCAAAGACAGACGATAATCTTCATTGGAAAGAACTTCAAATTCGGCATTATCGGCGAGAATATCCGGTATTTTATCTCTAACTAATTTCTTCATAAATAAAAATCTCCCTATAACATTTGAGTTCTTTCTTAATTTAGATTGGTGTAGAATTCCGTCCTCCATAGCAAAGAAAATTTGGCTGGAACGTAGTGGACACGACTTGGAGCCTTTGCTAAGCCCAAGTTCGGGCAAAGTCTTCAAGCTCGGCCTTATTCTAAGCAACAAGTTGCTAAGAATAATTTCACTACTGAGCCAATTTTCTTTGCTATTCCGGACTAGATAGTGGTTCTGTTTTTTTATCGTTTAGTGAAGGTCAAGCTTTAAGACTGTTCCCGGTTCTGGAATTGGCTTAAAGTTGTGCCCAGTACGTTCCAGCGTCCACAAAGCCGAACGGACGACGGCAATTTGATAACAACCTAGTTAAAGAAAGAACTATATTTGTTTGTAAAAAATCTTACCATGAAGATACGAAACAGCCAAATCAAAAGCCATAAGCGCTTTGATTGATAATCATATTATTGGCATGATATCATTTAATTAAATAAAAATATAAAAAGTGTTGATGATTATGAATCTTTCAAATGTAGTGGTGACAGAAATATATGGTGGGATACTATTATTTGTTATAGCGGGCATTATTATTGTTTTATTCATAAATGATTTTATTCGTAAAAGAATGGTCTTTGCTTGTGAAACGGCGTTACGTGATCGAGAGAAGATTTCACAGATTTCAGTTGATAATGAAACAGCTGATTATTTGAGACGGAATAATAATCATGAACTGCATCGCATCGATGAAATGATTTCTAAAAAGGACGATATAATTCGATATAAATTATGTCTCAAAAAAAGAAGTTTTGATTTTTATTTGAGAAAACAAAATTTATGGAATATATAAAGTTATAGCAATAAAAATGTATTAAAAGGCTTGTCGTTATGACGATAAGTCTTTTTTTCTTTCACAAACTTTGATTGACTATCAGAAAAAAATCGGCTACCATGTTTATAAATTTTATCTACTTAATAGGTAAAAACAAATACTTAGGAGGAAAATCATGTCGGCATGGGATACAAAATTTGATAAAAAGGGATTCACGTTTGATGACGTCTTACTAATTCCAGCGGAGAGTCACGTTTTACCAAATGAAGTAGATTTATCAGTTCAATTAGCTAAGAATATTAAATTAAACACTCCAATTTTGAGTGCAAGTATGGATACAGTTACCGAAGCACCAATGGCCATCGCAATGGCACGTCAAGGTGGATTAGGTGTTATTCACAAGAATATGAGTATTGAACAACAAGCTGACGAGGTTTCAAAGGTTAAGCGCTCAGAAAATGGTGTTATCATCGATCCAATCTATTTGACGGCGGATGATGAAGTTGCCCAAGCAGAAAAATTAATGAGTACTTATCGTATCAGTGGTGTACCAATCGTTAACAATACTAATGATTTAAAATTAGTTGGTATTATTACTAACAGAGATTTGCGTTTCATTACTGATTATTCTGTAAAAATTGGAACAGTTATGACTAGTGAAGAATTAGTTACTGCCCCAGTTGGTACTTCTTTAAAAGAAGCAGAACAAATCCTTCAAGAACATAGAATTGAAAAACTTCCTTTGATCGATAAAAACGGTCGCCTAGGTGGTTTAGTTACAATTAAAGATATCGAAAAAGTTAAGGAATTTCCTAACGCTGCTAAAGATAAGTATGGTCGTTTACTAGTCGCTGCAGCTGTTGGTGTAACTAGCGATACTTTTGAACGTGCCGAAGCTCTTTTAAGTGCTGGTGCCGATGCGATTATTATCGATACTGCTCATGGTCATTCAGCTGGAGTCCTTAGAAAAATCGGTGAAATTAGAGCTAAATTCCCAGAAGCTACTTTGATTGCTGGTAACGTTGCTACTGCCGAAGGTACTAGAGCACTTTACGATGCCGGTGTTGATGTTGTTAAAGTTGGTATCGGACCGGGTTCAATTTGTACAACTAGAATCGTTGCCGGTGTTGGTGTTCCTCAGTTAACTGCTGTTTATGATGCTGCTAGTGTAGCTCATGAATATGGTAAAACTATTATTGCTGATGGTGGTATCAAGTATTCAGGGGACATTGTCAAAGCTCTAGCTGGTGGTGGTAACGCCGTTATGCTTGGCTCAATGTTAGCTGGTACTGACGAGGCACCTGGTGACTTTGAAATTTATCAAGGTCGTCGTTTCAAGACTTATCGTGGAATGGGTAGTTTGGCTGCCATGTCACACGGTTCATCTGATCGTTACTTCCAAAGTGGAGTTAACGAAGCTAACAAGTTAGTTCCCGAAGGTATCGAAGGTCGAGTTGCAGCTAAAGGTGCCGTTGGCGATGTAATTTATCAACTACTTGGTGGATTACGTTCAGGTATGGGTTACGTTGGTGCTTATAACTTGAAGGAATTACAAGATGCTCAATTTATCCAAATTTCTAACGCCGGATTGAGAGAATCACATCCACATGACGTTACAATTACTAAAGAAGCTCCTAACTATTCAGTTAAATAAGCATTATAAAAAAGCAGACCGTTAATAAGGAGACTGCTGAAAAAGTAGTTAACTTAATGAGGAAAGCGTTACTTGAATGCGAAAGCATTCGGTAGCGTTTTCTTTTTTTGTTATAATTAGGCATCGAGGTGATTGAGATGCTCCCTAAACAAAATAAA
>OMJG01000176.1_pt1 | contig 48976 bp, 47 predicted proteins | sample 1646431 | NCBI WGS metagenome assembly OMJG01 (sample SAMN03771674, study PRJEB25209) | food metagenome | isolation source: Cotija cheese | place: Mexico:Jalisco,Michoacan | collected 2011-12-12 | reverse complement strand
TCGAAAATAGTGCTACTGTCAGTTCTAGTTCACCGACAGAAACTAAAAATACAGTTGTGTTGAACGCCAGTAGTGCGGCCGCAACATCCACTGCGGCTAGTAAAGATGATGCCGCTACGGTGGCATCCGCTGCAACTGCTGGTGACAGTCAATCGACAGCAACAGCAACTCCGGCAGCTTCAACCAGTCGTGCAGTTTCAGGAGCTGCGACTGCGGCCGCTGCCAGTGACTCGGCAGCAACACAACCAACGGCCTCAAGTGCGGATAGTCAAAGTGCAGAGAACACCCGTGGGTCGGTGGTAAGTGATACTACCAGTCAGACAGCTGCTAGTCAGGAAAGTCAGCAAATTGCTGGAACCACTGATAATGCTGCCTCTTCGGTTACCACAGCGACAAATACGAACGCTATGCCAATGACGAGTCGTATCACTAGCCGAACCATGAAGACCACAGCTTTGGCTAGTGAAGCTGAGGCCAAGCCCACCGTATCGTTAGTAACTACGGGGACCGTGTCGATGAGCTATGGCGAAGCGTCGCTAGCAGATCTAGAATCTCATATTAGTTCTCCAGATGAGACGCCAGTTAACGACGTCGCCTACTATATTCAAGATGCAGCGGGCAATTACTTAGAAGATGTAAATGGAAACAAGGTCAATTTACTATATGCGCTTTTTCTGGATTCTACTGAGGTCAATGATTACGTTGACGTTGTGTATACTGATGAACAGGGGCAGGTCACGAAGTATTTCGGAGATGTGGACCTTTCAACGCTTACCCAAATCGGTAGCTATACAGTGACGATTAATGATGCGGGAAAAGCTGCGATGAGCCAGGTTATGCAAGGCTATAATGCTTATGATACCACGACCAGTGATTTGAATAACTTTGTCCCCACCTTTTCAACTGGTGCCACCGATTATAGCTTTACAGTTAACATTGTCCCCATAAAGATCACAGCTACCACTGGTATGAATGGGTTAAATATGCTTCGGTCTTCGCAGTCGTATACGGGATCATTGACAATGTTACCGGTAGTCACCATTAAAAATGCAGAAAAGCGAAATATCCTTCAAATTAGCAACGGCGAGATCAATGATGCCCAACTAGGCGTAGCCGGCAAGGTCGGTCAACGTATTTTAACGCTAGCAGACTTTACTTATACGTATCAAGGCACCGAAACTAATTTGACCGGGGCGGACGCTGGCAAATATACAATTACCCTTAATGACGCTGGTCGGAAGGCAGTTCAAGCTGCGTTGGGGTCTAATTATATTCTGGATGATGCGGCAGTTTTCACCACGACTGGTACGGTGCAAGCTACTGGCCTTGGGTTAACGATAGCCAGTGATACAGTGACCTATAATGGTCAGGCTCAGGGAACATCTGTGGCTGTAACGAGTGGAACCGCGTATGATCACTTTGACTTTACCACGACGACAGGCAAAGACGTCGGCACCTATGACAACCTGACATGCGCGTTAGCGGATACTACGCAAGCAGCAATTTTAGCTAAGAATTACAACGTTACCACGACGGATGGGACGTTGGTGATTACGCCGGCAGAACTGACGGTCACGGTCAACGATGATCATGTGGTTTATGACGGCCGAGCACAGGGAACGACTGCCACTGTTACGAGTGGGACGAACTACGATGATTTAGCGTTTACTGCCGTTGCGGTGGATGGCAGTGGTGCGACGGCTTATACGAAGGTTGGTACGTATGCCATGACTGGGACCACGGCAGCCGATACCAGTAATTATCAAATCTCGTATGTCAATGGGACGTTGACAATTGATCCCGCCAAAGCAACGATAACGATTCCCAGCCAGGTCTATTGGGCTGACGGAACGCAAAAGAATTTGACGGCGGTGGTTACCGGGACCGTTGATGGCGAGACTTTGAAGTATCGTGTGACGGACGGCATGAGTGCGGTTGGGACTAAGACAATCACGGCCACTCCTGACGCTGATGATTTGGTGAATAAAAACTATACAATTTCAGTCATTCCTGGCACCTTGACCATTGGTGACATTGCGGTGAAGTACCTTTACGAACATGTGGATGCTAATGGTGAGACTCAGGTAGATGCTACGGAAACTGGTACGGCGACACATGCTACGGACGCAACGGCCGCGGACTATTTGACCTACACGACGGCAGCCAAACCCAAGACGGGCTATGCGTTAGCGCCCAATACTGGACTAGCTTATAATGGCACGTTAACTGATCAGGGTGGGACCGTGACGTATCTTTATTTAGCCAAGAATGCAACGGCGACGGTGACGTATATTGATACCACGACTGGTAGCGTCCTTTATACTGAAAATCTGACAGGCATGCTTGATACGCAGTCCAGTTACCAAACAGCTGATACGATTGTTAATTATGTGAAGAAAGGCTACGTACTAGTGAGCGATGACTATCCAACTTCAGGTACTATTTTCAGCAAAGATGGTACTAACTATACTGTTCGGTTAGCTCATGCGACTGACGTAACACCAGAGACTAAGACGGTTACACAGACAGTGCATTATCAGGATAGTACGGGCAAACCACTACACGCGGATACGGTCAACACGATTACCTTTACCCGGACTAAAGTGGCGGAGCGGGTTACCGGTGAAGTTACTTATAGTGAGTGGTCATCCAGCAAGAACGGTAATGCTTTTGATGTTGTCTCGGCGCCAAACATTTCTGGCTATCAGCCAGATACAACGGTGACGCAGGCTGTAATAGTCACACCAGCTAGTGCTGATGATGTTCAGACCGTGACGTATTCAGCTGAGGCGTCTGGTATTGGGTATGATGTGATTAATCCCAAAAATCCAGGTGACCCAATAGCTGAACCAGAACCTGATGTGCCGTTTGACGGAACTAAAAAAGTAAAAACGGACGATACGGCTAAATCAGTTAATAAGCAAAAGGTAGTTAAAGCGGGAGCCGCTGTTCGAACTGCTGGCAAACAGACAGTTAAGCTGTCGGCGACTGCCAAGTCAGTCAAGACACAAACAGCTGCAAGCCGAGTTAACTTTGCTGGGACTAAGCGTTTGCCGCAAACTGGTGAGGTACAATCTCACACGGAAACGGCGGGACTAATTGGGTTAGGCCTAGCGACATTGTTAGCTGGGTTGGGATTAGGCCGTGACCGGCGAAAAGAAGATTAAGCGTTAAAAAGAAGACCACTCACCGGTTGATGAGTGGTCTTCTTTCGGCGTTATTTCACAAAGTAAGCGCCCTTGAAGTTCGATTGCGTGCCGACGGTATTGTATTGTACACCGTTAAGCTTAGGGTTAATCAAATAGGTGCTGGCGGGTTGAAGCAGCGGGGTGACACTTTGATTCTTCATGAGCACACCCTCAGCCTTCAACAAGGTATTCCAACGCCGGTTATTGAAAGCAGGGGCATTGCTGGCCTGGGCAATCAGACGGTCATAGGTCTGATTAGACCAGCTACCGGCGTTGGCGGTATTTGTGCTGGTAAAGAGGGCAAGCATCGATAACGGATCAGCGTACTGGGCGTACTTGGTGGTCAATGACAAATCCGTTTTGGCTGGTGGGGTAGCTTGATCATATGACCAGCCACGTTTCTTTAACGTAATCGTCAGGCCCGGAAGTTGACGCATCAATTGTTGTCTTAGGGATCGGGCGATTTTGCCACTGTGTTCGGCATCTAGATAGCCTAAAGTCAAGGTGACCCGTTTGAGATGAGCCCGTTTAAGCGCCGCTTGCCACTCGCGTTTAGCCAGGGTCGGCTTATAAGCCAGGGTTTGTTGTTCCGGTTGTGCCGCCGCAAAGTCTGCCGTACCGCGTTGTCCGCGACTCAGACCGGCCGGGACCACGCCTTGGGCCGTCAACGAGGTTGCGCCGTAAGATTTTTGGCTTAGTCGCTTGCGATTAATCGCGTGAGAAATGGCCAAGCGCGCATTTCGCTGGGCAATCAGTTGGTTCACTTGAGGCCGCGATCCTTGCTTACGATAACTGATGAGGACCATTCGCGAGTATGGCCGTGCCGTATAGGCAGCTTGCTTTTCGTAGAGCTTAATATTCGCTGCACTTTGAAGGCGAACTTCATCTAAACGGCCGTTGCGGTAATCATCCCAGGTCTTTTGCCAGTTACGATAAACGGCCACATTAATCCGTTGGAGGTAGACGTGTTCTCGATCCCAATAGTGGGGATTAGGAACCATGTGCCAGTGTTTAGTGGTATTTCCCTTCGCTGAAACCATGAAAGGGCCAGCGTAGACTTGATACTGTGGCTTGGTAGCGTATTTTTTTCCGAATTTATGAGCGACCCGCTCGTTTTGAGGTCCAAATAACGGGTAGGTCAGTCGTTGTGGTAGTTCGGCCATGGGATGGTCGAGATGAACGACTAGAGTGAACTTATTCGGTGCACTAACGCCAAGTTTCTGGGCTGGAAGTTGACCATCGAGAATTTGCCGAGCATTGTGAATACCGACAAATAGATCCGCGTTGGGAGCTTTAGTCCGCGGTGACAGGGCCCGACGCCAAGAAAAGACGAAGTCCTTAGCAGTGATAACATCACCGTTACTCCAGTATGAATCTTTCCACAACGTGAAAGTGTAGGTGGTTTTACTGGCGTTTATTTTTACCTTTTTGGCGAGTGCTAATTCAGCTTGGCCCTCACCAGTAGTCGAATAGAGTCCCTCAATTGTATTGTTTAACCGACCGAATTCAGCCATTTTATCCGTATCTAAGGTAGCTAATGGCCGAAATGTCGACAAATTCAGCACTTGTCGTTTCGTCATAACGCCTTTACTATCACTTTTTGAGGTGGTTTCCTGCGCCATCGTGCAGCCGGCTAGGCCACTGCAGATCACGGCTAATATAAAAAAGAATCCCCAACGTTTCACTTTACCACTCCGTTATTTAGCTTATTTCTTCCCTGATAATAGGGGACGCCAGCGACCGCGTCAAGCTTTACTTGTGGTCAATGATAGAATTCGCTAGAATAAGGAAAATACTTTGAGAAAAGAAGGACGACAACATGGAAAAGTGGTCGACGGCGACCATTCGTGAGTTTCGACAAGCACTACTGACTTGGTATGATCGTGAAGGTCGGGATCTGCCATGGCGGCACGATCAAGACCCGTATCACGTCTGGGTAAGCGAAATTATGCTTCAGCAGACACAGGTTCAAACGGTGATTCCGTATTATCTAAACTTTATGGCGATGTTTCCGACAGTGGCTGATTTGGCCCAGGCGCCAGAAGAACAATTGCTAAAGGCCTGGCAAGGGTTGGGGTACTATTCACGGGCCCGTAACCTTCAACGGGCGGCGCGGCAGTTAGTCGATGATTACCGGGGAGAATGGCCCCAAACGGCGGCTGAATTGCTAGATTTAACCGGTATCGGTCCGTATACAGCAGGCGCTATTGCCAGCATTGCGTTTGGCGAAGTCGTGCCAGCAGTGGATGGCAATGCTTTCCGGGTCTTTTCTCGGTTATTGTTGATTGATGCTGATATTGCTAAACCGCAAACGCGAAAGCTCTTTGAACAGGTGATTCAGCCGATCGTTGACCCACAACGTCCGGGTGCCTTTAATCAGGCGATTATGGATTTAGGATCAAGTTATATGACAGCTAAGAATTCTGACCCAGCTCATTCACCCGTGCGGGCATTCGATGCGTCATATCGTGAAGATTGCGTGGCTGATTTTCCAGTAAAAACTAAAGCACCACGGCCACGACCGGTTCCTTACTATGGCTTAATTGTGACGTCACCCGCTGGGTATTTGATGGTGCAACGGGATGCAACACAAATGCTCACGGGGTACTGGACGTTTCCGCTGATTCAGCAAGCGGATTTACAAGACGCAACTGACCAGCAACCGGCGACGCTCCAGACTGATATAGCGCACCTGGAACAACGGTTTATGACCGACTATCAATTGCCCATTACACTGACACCCTTGAGTGGTCAACCGGTGAGTCATACCTATACGCATCAACGGTGGCAGGTCAAACTACTGGTCGCTGAATTGTCATCAGCAGCGGATTTGACGTTTTATCCTGGAAAATGGGTAGCGGCATCGACCATTAAAACGTTGCCCTTGCCTAAAGTTCAGGAGAAACTGATGACACGGTACCAAAATCAGGGGCATCCGGCGGCTTTTAAGCAGAACTAGTTTGCCTGACCGTGGTTTTGCAGTATCATCAAGGTAAACGAGAATTCGAGGGGGGATTATCGTGCAAACGATTTTTGATGTGTTAAAGCACGTATCCATTAATCATCAAGAAGTAGAGAGCCCACAGGTAGTTGTGACGGATGAAGCTGGCAAACCTAATGGCCTATTGACGGATCTATTGCATGACTTGATCAACAATGCCTTATTATTTGTGACGCTGGCTGACCTGGCCTCAGCCGATGAGCTGATTGCCCGTTTAGAGACGCACACACCACTCCCAGCCGATGTGCTGGCTGAGTACCAAAAAATCTTATCAGAGCCGTGTTATGGGCTTAATTTTGCGCCACAGAAGGGCAAAATTGAATTAATCGTCCATCGTTAGGAGGCGCGCAGGATGGCTGAGCTGATTGAAACGATGCCTGGTGCGAATACAGAACCCCCGGTGTTGTTACTACAGGGAACGGGGGGGGACTAATCAAGAAATGCTGGCTTTTGGCCGGCGATTAGCCCCGCAAAGTCCGTTAATCACAATTGCCGGGCGACAGGGTGAAGGCCAACAGCGACAATATTTTTCGCAAACGGCTGCGGGCCCCGTGGACGACCAACAAGTCCAAATGGAATCATTATGGTTGGGACAGACGGTGCAGCAAGTGTGCCAGTCACGACGTTGGGATGCCACGCGATTAATTACAGTCGGTTACTCTAATGGTGCAGCAATGGCGGCTTATGGTCTCCAATCGGGGCACCTCCCTGGAAAAACAGCTGTGTTATTTCGACCTTTGTGGCTGACGGCGCCGCAACCACAGCACCGAACGGATTATCAAGTTTGGTTATCAGCAGGCAAACATGATCCACTGGTGACTGTCGCCACCGTCCAACGAGTTGCAGCGGCCTGTCAAAAAATTGGGGCAACCACGACCCTAGAAATGACGGGTGGGACACATCAGCTAACCCCGCAAGAAGTCTTGGCTGCACGGACTTGGCTAATGGTAAACGCTTTATAGGGTACGCTAAAATCATCTACTTTTTTAACACTTTGTATTTGCTATTCTGCGAAATACCTGTTATCCTATGGTTAATGTATTTATGGTTCGGAAGTTTTAAAGGCTCGACGTTCTTTAAGAATGGCTCCTTTTTACCCCAGCTTTCAAATGCAAATATTATTGCGCTATGCGCATGGAGGTTTCATTCTTATGGAACAAGGTACTGTTAAATGGTTCAACGCTGATAAAGGTTACGGCTTCATCACTTTGGAAAACGGCTCAGACGTTTTCGTTCACTTCTCTGCTATCAACAGTGAAGGCTTCAAGACTCTTGAAGAAGGCCAACACGTATCCCTTGATGTAGAACAAGGCGACCGTGGCCCACAAGCTGCTAACGTATCAGTTGTTGACTAATTTTTAGTCCAACTTGAGTCGTTATAAAAACCCATCATCTTCGGATGGTGGGTTTTTTGTATGTCGTAGATTTTAATTAATGCTTAGTCGTTCGTTAAAAGTACAAGGTTGACCCTTAGTGTTTGTCAGGAAAGTCATTGGAGGAGAGGGAAAAAGTGACAAATACTATTTGGTTGTTTCAGAAGATAACCATCACTTAAAGGGATGGGTCAACCGGCAATACATCGTGTCTTATAACGAGGTATTAGGTAATTTTGGTGTCGACCAAGATTAGCGTAGTGGTAAATAATGGCAACTTATTTATCACTTGAAAGATGAATTAGTTGTGTTCCGGCATTAGTCAGCTTATTATTAAGTTAAATATTTAAGGTGGTGGCTGATGTGAGTGAACAAGTATTTAATCAAGCAACGTTAGCAAAGTATGATGGGCAACAGGGGCAACCCGCTTATGTAGCAGTGGACGGTGTTGTCTACGATGTTACGGGCGTGGAAGCTTGGGCTGGTGGCAAGCATCATGGTAATTTAGCTGGTCAAGAATTAACGGCAGTTATTGATGGGAAGTCACCCCATGGACGTAAAGTGCTGGCTAAGTTGCCGGTTGTCGGGAAATATGAAGCGTAATTGGATTATCGGAGGTCAGGGTAGATGCCCTGGCCTATTTTTGTGCAAAAGAAAAACGCCTAACCGTGGCTAAGCGTTCACCAAAATTTAACTTAATCGGCGATTAGATTCATCATGGAATTTATCACCGGTTGCCAGATGCTTGCTCTTTTTACGAAAGGCATCGCGATTATCTAAGTAAAGTTGGCTCACACCCGCAATTAAAATAATCATTAAAATGGCAATGACTGCATACATAGCAATTCCCCCCGTTAACATTAGGTTACAGATATATTATCCTAATGTTACAAACAGATTGCAAGACGAATGCTCAAATTATTAGAAATTCTTGATAATTTTTGAGGGTTATTTAGAGCTGCTTTGATGAGTGACAGACTGAGATGCCTTAGACTCGGACGCTTTTTTGGCGGATTCTTTCTTTTGCTGGTGCTTTTTCTGTGCCTTGCGGACTTGATTGGAGACTTGGTTAGTCGGACTAACGGTCTTCTTGCCAGACAGGTTGGAGACGGGGTAGGCGATGAGCAGAACCACAGCGGCAATAATTAGATACTTAATATTTTGCTTACGTTCACCCAATGCCTGAGTGATTTGGAAAAAATAATAGATTAAACTAATGGCAGCAAAAAAGACGACAATTTCTGCGGCAATATGAACGATTCCCAAGGGAAACCCTCCTTTATGATAGTAGCTTAACTGTACTGGAAGCACTAAAGGGTGTCAACTGAACGATATCTGTGATTGACACGTTCTCACTGCTTCTCTATAATTAAAGAGTTCTTGGTCTTAGACCAGATGAGGTCGCAATAGCTCAGCTGGATAGAGCAACGGTCTTCTAAACCGTAGGTCGAGGGTTCGAATCTCTCTTGCGACATAAGGGTGGCGTTAGCAGTGATGCTGACGCCTTTTTTGTTGAATTTATGATTAGACTCATGCCAATTTCTGCCGTCTGAGGACTGAGTATGCTACAGTAGAAAGGATAATTTTAACCAAAAAAGGAGTGTGTTAACGTGACCACGTTAGTCTTAGTATCGCACCCACACTTAGCAGATTCGACTAGTCAACAATTTTTAAAGGCTAGTATCAACAGTGATGAGGTACTGTGGGAACACATCGAGAGTCAAGCGACCATAGATATTGAAAAAGAACAGGCGCAGTTGCGTCAAGCGGACCGAATCATTTTACAATTCCCGTTATACTGGTATGCCGCACCGGCCGGATTGAAGCAGTGGGAAGATACGGTACTAACGCGGACCTTTGTGTACGGCGATCATCGTTATCCCTTGGCTGGTAAGGAACTCGGAATAGTCGTAACCACTGGAATGCCGGCCAAGGCGTTTCAACGCGGCGGGGCTGAGCAGATTACGTTAGATGCGGCCTTGGCACCGTTAGCCGCTGTAGCCAACCGGGCAAAGATGAAGTGGTTACCAACTTTTTCTATTCACCAGTTTGCTTACTTAGATGAACCAGCAAAGCTACAACTGGTTGTCGATTACCAGCGCTATCTGACGCAAACGCAACCGGATAGTTTGCAAAATAAGCAGGTGTGGTTTGCCCAACATTTACCGGCCATGATTGAACGGTTGCCGCTAGAACAGCAACAGGCTGGACAACTGATTCTTACGGCATTTGAGCAGCAGCAAACGGACTTAGAAGCCCTTACAGACACCTTAGGTTTGATTAAGGAGCAAGAAGATGACTGAACAATCGCAATGGTTACGCGAACAGATTGAAGACTTAGCAGTGCGCCAGTCGCAATTCACTGATCGCGCTTTTTGGTTGGCACTCAGCCGACTCGTTCAAGAGCAAGGTCGGCGTCAGGAACAATTGGAAGGGGAAATTGATGGCCGCACGTGGCGTCCCGATCGCTGGTAGAATTAGACTTAGTTGAACTTATTGATAAAAGTATCAAAAGTGGCGGCCGTTATCTTCGGCCGCCACTTTTAGCAGATAATTTAGTTTTGTTTAACTGAAGCCTTACTAGAAATTGCGTTTCTGGGCAGCCCAGTGATTAATGGGACCAAATTTATGACCAACTTCGATGGGCTGACCAATGGCGGTGTTGACAAATTGTTTCGCAATTTCAATTGCGCGCTTCATGGGCGTGCCCTTGGCAAGCTCGGCCGTAATGCAGGCAGATAAGGAGTCTCCCGTCCCGTTGACTCGGTCGGTTGGGTGATAAGGTTCGCTCAGCCAAAAATCTTCGCCGGTTTCTAGCAAAATGTAATCACGAACTGTGGTCTGATTGGTTTGGTTGTGACGGCCTTTGGCAACAATATTTTTGGCCCCCATTTTCTGCATTTTTTTAGCAGCCACCATCATATCTTGATCGGAATGAATCGACATTTCGGCAATCTTTTGTACTTCATAGAAGTTGGGGGTGAGTACCGTTGCGAGGGGGAGCAGCTCTTGGCGAAGTGTGGTAAAGGCACTTTCTTCTAGCAGTTGGTTGCCATGCTTGGTCATGATCACGGGATCAACGACTAGGGGACCAAAGTCGGCCGCCCGATAGTTTTTGACAACGGTTTTAATTAGCGTCGAGTCGGCCAACATGCCAGTCTTGGCCGCCCGAATGTGATAATCAGTCGCTAGGTCAGTAAATTCTTGGTCGATGAAGTCGCTGGGCATGGCGACGCTAGCGTGAATGCCATAAGAGTTACCAGCGACACAGGCGGTAATGACTGATGTACCGTAGACTTGCCGTGCAAAGAAGGTGTGCAAATCGGCTTGCATGCCAGCACTACCATCGCTATCAGAACCCGCAATGGTGAGCGCTTGAGGATATTCGTTTGTCATGAGTAAAGGGCCTCCCAGATAAAATTTAGATAGCCTCAGCATAGCATAGGTCTCATAAAAAGTGTTGATGGAGCGAGTATAAAGATATTTATGACGGCAGTTAGGAAACTTTATCATGCCACCATAACCACGCTAAGTTAACCGGTCAATTTACCAGAACCTGTTTAATCGTGGTATAGTCGCTAGTAAAGAGACTGGGGGGAGCAGCGTGAAAGCAGGCTGGGTGGTAATTGGGTGGAGTATCTTCGGTGGTGTGGCAAGTTGGGTGGCGTTAGTCGGGTGTCTTGACCAAATTTATCGGGTCATTCCGTCTGAACCGTTGACTTTAGCGTTCGGATTGGGCTTAACTGTGATAAGCTTAGTAGGGATCGTTCATTCAGCGCGGCGGGGACCCTGGTGGTGTCTGGTACCGGCGACGGTGGCGGCAATAGCCGTCATTGCTGGCGTGATCACCGACAGCACTCTGTTGTTACTGGGACTAACGATACCAGGATTTTATTCTTAGTGAAGCTTACAGGAGGTAGGTTAACGCGCATGTTAATTCAACAAGGGCTCATTGAAAATGCAACGCAGCCACAGGATATTCGGATTGAGGATGGCAAGTTTACGGCGATTGCCGATCATTTAACACCGCAAGATCATGAACAGGTGATTGATGCAACGGGTAAATTGATTTTGCCACCATTCGTTGATCCGCACGTCCATTTAGATAGTACCATGACGGCAGGGGACCCAGAATGGAACCAATCCGGGACATTATTTGATGGTATTCGGATTTGGTCAGAACGTAAGAAGACGTTGAGTATTGAAGACGTTAAGACTCGCGCACGCCAAGCATTGGAGCTACAAGCTTCTCATGGGGTTCAGTTTGTTCGGTCACATGTTGACGTGACCGACCCCGACTTGACGGCCTTGAAGGCTTTAATCGAGGTTCGTGATGAGGTTAAAGATTTTATCGAACTTCAGTTAGTGGCTTTCCCGCAAGAGGGAATTTTATCATTTCCACATGGTAAAGAATTGATGGAGCAGGCTGCGAAACTCGGCGTCGATGTGATTGGTGCCATTCCGCATTTTGAGTTTACGCGAGAGTACAGTGTAGCGTCCCTACATTTTGCGGTTGAATTGGCGCAAAAGTATGGCAAATTAGTCGATGCCCACTGTGATGAAATTGATGATCCAGCCTCACGGGGTTTGGAAACATTGGCAACATTGGCCTTGGAAACGGGACTAGGCGATCAAGTGACGGCCAGCCATACCACTGCCATGGGGTCTTACAATAACGCTTACGCTTACAAGCTGATGTGGTTGTTGCAAATGTCTCACATCAATATGATTTCTAATCCGTTGATTAACACGCATTTGGGTGGTCGTTTTGATACGTATCCTAAGCGTCGGGGCTTAACGCGGGTCAAGGAATTGAATGAGGCCGGCGTCAATGTGGCCTTTGGTGAGGACGATATTAAGGACCCTTGGTACCCAATGGGTGATGGTAATATGCTGGATGCCTTACACATGGGGATTCACGTGACACAGATGATGGGTTATGATGATATCTTAAATTCCTATCAATTCGTGACCACTCACGGTGCCAAGGCCATGCACGTGACGGACCATTATGGTTTAACGGTCGGCAAGCCCGCCAACTTAGTTGTGATGAACAATGACAACTTCTACAATGCCTTAAATCAACGGTCAGAAGTGCTTTATTCCATTCATCAGGGTCGAGTAATCGTCAATACTGATCCCAAGCAAGTGCACTTACATTTGAATTAATCATAAAAATGAGTCAGAGATTGTAATCTCTGGCTCATTATTTTTAACTCTTTTTTTTAGCGTGCTTGACCTTCTTGACGGCCGTGACACTAACCGGCTTAGCCGCAGCAACTGGCTTTTTGTGTTCATGATGCTGGGCTCGCAGTTGTTCCTTTAAAACATCAATCTCGGCCATATGTTCGGTTTTCCATTCCTGATAGGTACTGGTTGAATCAGTATCGTTGGGTTTTAACCCAGTGTTCAACCAAAAGCAGGCCTCAGAAAGGCTGGGAAAGTTATGAATCCACAGCGTCTGGCCGTTGTCAGAATCAAAGGCAACGTAGGAGCGAAAATGCTTCTTCAAGAACGTATGACGACGAATCTTAAAGGCCTCACGCTTACGGGTTAGCCGATAGTCTGGTAAGATGTACTGACCGGAACTGGCTAGTTGCGGAAAACGTTCGTCGCGTTGGTCGCGCTGGTCCTTTAGCATGGCCCGGGCTTGATCGACGGTTATGATGGTTGCTTGAATCGGATTCTTCATGAAAAACCCCCTCTAAAAATTGAAAAAAATGGTCATAATGATGTTTTCCGGTCAATAATCCACACCTTCTAGGTTAGCATAATCGAAAAGTTATGGAAACAATTTACCCCTTGAAATGGCAGAATTTCTAGATAATTTAATTTTTTTGAAAAAACTGGGAGACTCAGTGACGCGATTGGCATCGAGTTCATAAAATGCGTAATGAAAAATGGGCCAGTATTAACTTTAAAATATGGTAAACTAATTTAGATTAAGTTGAAAGCAGGGGTATAAGTGGCACAAAAATACTATGCAGTCAGAAAAGGAAAGAAGCCAGGAATCTATCGGACTTGGCCGGAAACCCAACGTCAAGTTAGTGGTTTTTCTGGCGCCCAATATAAGAGCTTTACCACCCAAGCCGAGGCAGAGGCCTTCATGAACGGGCAGAGCACGACTCAGCGTTCCAAGCCAGCCCGGTCAGTTGGTGCAACGACTACTGTGACAGCGGCAACGATTACAGTCTATACCGATGGTGGTTCTCGGAATACGGGAAACGTGGCTGGCGGTCACGTGAAAACCGGAGATAAGGCCGCTTGGGCTTACCGCATTGAACTACCCGACCAAGTAGTGACGGGATCTGCTGGTGAATTTGGGGCTAGCAATAACCGAATGGAAATTATGGCCTTTCGCAATGCCTTACAGCGGCTAGTTGCATTAGGAAAGACACAGGAATCAATTCAATTTATTTTAGATTCACGGTACGTCCTCAATGCGGTCACACAGGGCTGGTTGGCTGGTTGGAAACGGCGGGGCTGGCGGCGGAGTGCGGGACCATTAGCTAATGCAGAGTTGTGGCAAGACGTTGATCGACTGCTCCCCCAGTTTTCACAGTTAAGTTACCAATGGACTAAGGGGCACGCTACGAATCAAGGTAATGTCTTTGTCGATCATTTATTGAACCAGACGATGGACCAAATGACGGTTGACGAACCAACGGGAAAGTCGGCGGCCAGCCGTCATCAATCCTCGGATCAGTCAGTCGCAGACATTGCCCGGAGCTTGCAAGATCTACCACTTGACGATAATTAAGGGTATAATAGCGACTAGAGATTAAATGCGGTGTTGTCTCGTGGGGGTACTGATTCAACTTTTAGAGAATCAGGCGAGTTTCAAAAATTTAGTATGCGAATGGGGTACCAACGATGCAAGCAAAGTTAATTCCATATTTGGAATTTGAAAATGCCAAAGAGGCGATCGTGTATTATCAGTCCGTCTTTGGTGCAACCGATGTTTACCGTGTTAGCCCAACCGCGGCTGAAGCGGAACGGTTTGGCCTAGAACCCACGGTAGATTTAGAAAAGATGACAATGCGCGGCGGTTTTCGGATCATGGGATTGGATATTCAATGTGCCGACGCCTTAATGGGGCAACCCACATCTTCGACACTAATCTCACTGATGCTGGCGGTGGATGAGAATGACGGCGACAGCGTTAAGGCATTGGCTGCGCTCTATCAACGGCTAGTCAAATCAGATGTGAAGGTTATTAGCCCCTTTACTGGGCAAACAGTTGGAGGGAAAATGGGGCAAATCGTGGACGCTTACGGGATTACGTGGATTTTACGTGAACAACCCATGACGCCACCGCTGGAAACGGCAACTATTACCAATCAGATTAATTAGGGATGTTGTGACGGGCTTGTTCCGTCACTTTTTTTGTCCACAAAAGCAAAGTGGTATGATGATTACAGAGGAGTGATTGATAAATGACAACAGAACGGGAAAAAATGACGGCTGGGCAACCATATAATCAATTTGATCCAGAACTGATCAACCGGCGCGTCTTGGCCCGAAAAACGTTGCAAACGGCTAATCAACTGGCAGATAACGATGCTCGTATGGCGGCTTACCGTCAATTATTACCAGATGTTGGTCCAGATTTCTTTGTGGAGGCCAGTTTTACGTTTGATTACGGCTGGAATATTCACATCGGTGATCATTTTTATGGTAATTACGACATGACGTTCTTGGATACTTGTCCGATTACGATTGGTAGTCACTGTTACTTTGGCCCCAACATTGGCTTATATACGCCAGTTCACCCTTTGAACGCGATGGCTCGCAATGCGGATGTCGAAATGGGCGCTCCGATCACAATTGGGGATAATGCTTGGCTAGGGGGTCGCGTGACCATTTTACCTGGCGTGACGCTAGGGAACAACGTGGTTGTAGGCGCTGGCTCGGTTGTAACGAAGTCCTTTGGGGATAATGTGGTGATTGCGGGTAATCCAGCTCGAGTGATTAAAGAAATTGATAACGGTGAAACGGGTAACGCACAAGCACGTCAGCAATGGCCGGATCAATTGGGTCATTAACTTGGCAATGGTCATTTAAAAAGTTGCGATTAGTGATGAATAATTTGACTTGAAACCGGACATTCTGCGGGAAATGACAAATTCTCATTGAATTCTTAGATTCCTATGATAACTGGGGATGTAACCGGTTTATTTTCAATAGAAAAAACTTATCCATGAGCAAGATTTTACTAATTGATGAGCCTGCGTATAATAAGACATGGATATCGCTTTAAAAGATTTCGCAGGCAATTTGTATTTAACGGTAATGCGCTGTACAGGTGGCTCGGCTAACGACCCTGGAACTGCGCTTTTTTTGTACCGTCTGCGCCGCGATTCATCCGCTGAAAGTTTGACTTTCAGGAAACAAATGAGGAGGATTATTTATTTTAGCGCGTAAAAATATTGATAAGTTAGTATTCGTGCCAACCATCGTGTTATTTATTCTCGCGTCAGCTATCTTTATTTTTGGTGGTAGTCAACTACAGACCACTTTGAGTTCATTACTGAACTGGATCGATACGAACATGTCGTGGGCTTATCTGATGGTGTACGTCGTCAACTTTTTATTTTTTATGTATTTGGCATTTGGTAAGTTTGGTAAAGTGAAATTGGGCGATCCCGATGACAAGCCTCACTACAGTAACTTTCAGTGGGGAAGCATGGTGTTCGCCACGGCGATTGATGCCAGCATCTTGATGCTGTCGATTGTTGATCCGTTGCGTTATGTGCAGCACCCCGCTTTTGGCGCCAAGCCATTTTCGAGTGCGGCGTATAGCTCTGCTCACATGTTGGGCCAATTTAATTGGGGGCCGATGGCGTGGATGATGTTTGCGCCAGCAACCATTGCGATTGCCTATGTGTTATATGTGAAGCATGGGAAGGTTCAACGTGTCAGTGCGGCAATTACTAGTCTGCAAGGCGATAGCAAAGGAAAAGTTGTGGCGCGCCATGTCATTGACTTCCTCGTGGTCTTTGGGATCATGGGCGGGATTGGCTCATCTGTCGGAATGGAAATTCCGATTATCTCTAAGGTGTTAAGCCGACTTACCGGTGTTCAAGATAATTTAATGCTAAAGATTGAACTCTTCGTAATTCTCTTTATTTTATTTGCAGTCACAGTATTCCATGGCTTAAACGGTGGAATTAACCGGCTAAGCTCTGCCCATATTTGGACTGCACTGGGCTTATTAGCCATTATCTTGGTCTTAGGACCCACTATTTATATTTTAAATTCAGAAACGAATAGCTTGGGCTTGATGGCTCAAAAGTTTGTTTCAATGTCAACGAACACCTTGCCTAATGGTGGCGGCGGGAGTACTGCCCAACAAGAAACCATCTTTTATTGGGGCTGGTGGTTGTCCTACATGCCAGTTATGGGATTGTTCATCGCCCGAATTTCTAAAGGGCGGACCATCCGTCAGGTTTTAGTAGGAATGTTAACTTACGGAGCTTTGGGCTGCATGAGCTTTTATGCCATCTTTGGTGGCTACTCACTGTGGTTACAACGGACGGGTGCTGTCAATCTGGTACATATCTTAAACACACAGGGCCAAGCTGCCGTTGTGGCGACAGTCATTGCGACCTTGCCATTTAAGATGATTATTTTAGCCTTATATTGCATCTCTTGCTTTATTTTCTTGGCCACAACCATTTCATCTTCAGCGTTTATTGTTTCTTCCTTCACCAGCTTACATTTGGATGACGGGCAAGAACCAAGTCGTTGGAACCGAATGATTTGGGTGGTTGTGTTCATCTTCTTCTCCTTTGGTATTGTGATGGTCGGTGGCTTCAAGACGGTCCAGACGGTCTCAACGATTGCGGGCTTCCCACTCATGGTGGTCTGCTTGCTGTTACTGCATTCCATCTGGCACATGCTAGCGGCAAAACCCAAGCCAGCGCCAGTGGTGGTTCCTCAACCAGTGGTTATTCGCCGAATTACGGTTGAATTGCCCCGGGCAGTGCGTGGACCGATGATCTTATCACCTGACCATGCTAATTAAAAATGAAACGGGATTAGAAAAAGGCCGGTTTAACCGGCCTTTTGTGTCCCAATTTTCAAATGAGATATGATACAATTAAGCCGAATCATCCAGATGGAGGGAATTTAATTTATGGCAGATGAAAGTGATAGTCCACTAGTCTTTCGACGGATTTTGATTACGATTGATGAAGACGACCGGCCGTCAACCAGTCGGGCGTTCCGGTTTGCCTTGACGTTGGCGCATGATTACCAGGCCCATTTGGGCATTGCGTCAGTTTTGGAAAGTAACGATATTAGTATTTATGAATCATTGATGCCGGCTAAGTTAAATGAAAAACGGGATCATCTCAAAGCAATTGTCCAAGAGTATGCGGCCAAGGCCGAGGCATTTGGGGTTGAGCATGTTCGGCCAATCATTGCCGAGGGCGGCGATGTGGATGATGTGATCTTGCAAAAGATTGTCCCAGATTTCCAACCAGATTTAATTGTGTGTGGTGCTGACGTGGACTTTGCGAGTCACGGCCATCCAGGTGCTATTGGCTTGCGGTTGACTAAAAAGGCCGATGTGTCAGTCATTGTCATTCGTTAGAGTTACCAAAAGTGGCTCCGCGAAATCTAAATGGATTTCACGGGGCCTTTTTGCTGCGACCAACTCGTTTGGTCAGCGGGTCATTTGGTGTATAATGTAAGCTAAATGAAACGCTTTCAAAAGGAGGAGACGTCGATGCAACAACCAGTTATTCGGGGCTTTTTATTCGATTTACATGGGGTTATTGCTGATTCTTGGCAATATCATTTAGCCTCATGGCGAGCAATTGCTGATGAGTTGCATATCCCGTGGACCGACCATTTGACAGCGGTCCTACCCGGAATGAGTCGGGCAGACTCGCTAGAGACCATCTTGGCAGCGGGAAAGCAACAGGCGGCATTTACGGCGGCACAACGTCAGTCACTGACCGATCATGAGAATGCCCTGTACAAACAGTACGTGGCTGAGTTGACACCAGCTAATCGCTTGCCTGGCGTGACCGATTTTTTGGATGAAATTGTGGCCGCTGGGTATCCGATGGCGTTAGCGTCCGCCTCCACGAATGCGCCAGCAGAGATTGCCCACCTCGGCTTAACGAGTTACTTCACGCACATTGTTCCGGCGGGGAGTCTTAAAGCCAGTAAGCCAGCGCCGGATGTTTACCTTGCGGCCGCCGGTCTCTTAGGATTGCCGCCTGAACGGTGTGTGGCCTTTGAAGATACCGTGACGGGAGTTCAAGCCGCACGGGCAGCGGGGTGCTTAACGATTGGAATCAATTCGCAGCCACTTCCAGGTGTCACCGCACAGCTGACGAGTACTCAGGAGCTTAGTCTTGCAACCGTTCGGCGGGTACTTTCCCAGCCAATTGGGTCTTCAAAAAGTCTTTAAGCACAATTGCTTGGTTATGAGTCTCGTCCTTGGCCCCAAAGAGAAGGATGACGTCTTGTTTGGCGACTTGGGTTGCGATGACCTTCAAGAAATCCGGAAGTGCTGGGTTAGCTTGTAACTCAGCGCGATACTTGGTCTGAAATGCGGCAAACCTTTCGGGGTCGTGATTAAACCATTTCCGTAGGTCGGTGCTCGGACCAATTGCTTTCTCCCAAGTATCAAGTTGGGCATTAACTTTTGAGATGCCCCGTGGCCATAATCGATCAACCAGCACGCGAAATCCAGTTAAGTCAGCGGGTTTCGTGTAGATTCGTTCACACTTAATTGCCATTTAAAATCATCTCCATACGGTTAGTGTACCATAGTCTCATAGTCTAAAAGAAAGCGAGCGACTGCGACAATGTCTTTATTAGCCGATTTTTTTACCGGGCGGCCCACTGAACAAATTACACAAGAGTTGTTGGGGCATGAATTAATTTATCAAACACCAGCTGGAATCATGAGCGGCTGGATTGTAGAAGCAGAAGCTTATTTGGGGGAACAAGATACCGCGGCGCACGCATTTAACGGCCGGTATACGGCCGCAAATGCGGCACTGTACGATGATCCTGGGACCATCTACATTTATGTCTTACGGGGCTATTACATGCTAGATGTGGCGACCCAAGCGAATGGTATTCCCCAAGGAATCTTAATTCGGGGGATTGAACCGAACCGCGGGATTGAGTTGATGCAGACCCACCGAGATAAACCGTTACCTGATCTGACCAATGGGCCGGGAAAATTAACGGCGGCCTTAGGTTTACAATCTAAAGCGTTGAATCGGACACCGTTGGGTGCACAGAATCTAACGATTACGCCAACGGTTACGCGGCACCCACGTCAGGTTATGGCTACCTCACGAGTAGGGGTCAGTGCTGGGAGTTGGCAGGACAAACCACTCCGTTATACTGTTGCGGGGAACCCGTTTGTTTCTGGTAGTCGGAAGCGGGATTGGGATCGAGAAAATCATGGCTGGCAAATGCCCCATTAGTCTCACGAAATTTGTTATAATAGGCCGATAATGTTTAAGGGATGGCTGACTTCATGAATATTGATATTTTCATTGAAACGCGTAAACGGCTTCACCTATCACAGAATCAATTAGCAGCTGGAATCTGTACGCAGGCAACGCTAAGTAAGTTTGAGCGTAACGGCAAGGTGCCATCACTCAAAATTTTACTGCAACTATGTGATCGTTTGGAATTAACGCTTGATGACCTTTTTCCGTTGAATCATGATGAAGATTCGGTGCGGTCGCGGACGCTAGAGGAAGCTGAGTTTCAGCTACTGGTTGAGGAGTACGATCAGGTAAGAGCCAACCTGGCCAAATTGGGTGATCCCACGAAGGGAACCTCGACATTTCAACTCCGCTTTTACTTTATCCGGGGATATGTGACCGCATTGAGCGGCGGCGCTATTGCGGATGCGCTCTACGATTTTTCTCAAATCTTAAATCGCCTGGACGAAGGCCACCATTCAATGTATACGCTGCTGGCTTATACGGGAATGGGACTGGCCTACAGTCAGGAAGGGGATCTGGATGCAGCGGCCTTTTACTTTAATAAAGGTGCTAGCCAAATTCACCAGACCACTTTTAAAAACCGTCACAATATCTGGCGAACGCTGAACATTATCTATTACACTGGCCAGTTCCTTGGCGAAACGGGTGAGGTGGCACGTAGTAACGACTTACTTAGCTATGGCGTCGAAATCTGTAAGGACTACCATGTGACGTATTATTTGGCACGGATTTTGTATCAACGAGCGCGCAATTATCGGCAGACCAATGGCGCAACTGCCCAGATTACGCAAGACATTCAGGATGCGGCAGCATTCGCTCGTTTGAACCGCAACACAAAACTATTAGCCCAGATTGCGGCTTTCAATGCGAGGGCATAGATAACGGCTAATGAAATCGTCTGTCCCACTAGGTTAGGGCGGCTAAAGCAATTACTTTTTAGTCTCAATTGTCCGCCCTTTGGTCGCGGCAAATGGGCTGGAATGTACCGGACACGACTTTAAGCCAAGTAACTCGCTTGTCTTAAAGCTCGGTCTTATCCTAAGCGCGCTAAAAACGCGCGCCAAGGATAACGACGGTACTGAGCCTATTTGTCGCTTCCCGCCGGGCTACTGTGGTGTGTGGCGTGGTCGGTCGCGTTGGTCATTACTCGTGGCTATAGCTGATTCCAACCAGTCGTGCCGACAGCGACTTGCATGAGTCGCGTGTTTGACAGGCGTCAGTGAGGAGCCACATGACTCACAGCAGATGCAACTAATGAAAAACAGCGATATCAGAAAAATTCTGATGTCGCTGTTTTCATTAGAAGTAAGTTTAATATGGTTTTCGTCCCCAGTGGACGGCCGCGGCTCCCAGATTAAATAAGTCGTAATGGACTTGTGTTAAACCGGCAGCCGTGAATAACTGACTGAGTTCTTTTGCGGAAACGAAGTGGTGCGTGGATGATTGCAGGTAATTATAGGCTTGGTAGTGGTGGGCTAGCCGACCCATTAAAGGAACGACATGGCCAAAGTAAACCTGCCAACCGGCGTGAACCAGTGGATTAGTTGGTTGGGAGGTTTCAAGGCAAACCACCTGACCACCAGGCTTCACCACGCGTGCCATTTCTCGTAGCACCTGAGTGGCATCAGGAACGTTGCGCAAGCCGAAGCCAATCGTGACCACATTGAAATAATTATCAGGGTAGGGTAACTGCATAGCGTCTCCCTGACGTAAGGTAATCCGATCGTCAAGCTGGGCTTGGCGAACCTTAGTGGTAGCATGTTGCAGCATCACACCACTAAAGTCGAGCCCCACAACGTGTCCAGCCGGGCCAACGGCTTGGGCCAAAGCAATGGTCCAATCACCGGTGCCACAACAAACGTCTAAGGCAAAATCACCAGCATGTAACGTCATGGCCTGCATTACCCGCTGACGCCACCAATGGTGGGTACCGAGGCTAATGACACTATTCATTTGGTCATATTGTGGTGCGATGTGATCAAAGATATCCTGTACCCGATCTTCGGGCGTGTGGTTGGTCAATGGCATGGTCGACGCTCCTTTTTACGACAATAGGTAGTCTTTATCGAATTCAGGATCTTGTGAAGTCAAAATCTTAGGACCATCGTCCGTGATGACTAGCGTGTGTTCATACTGGGCAGATAAGGAGCCATCGGCCGTGGCATAGTAGTTCCAAGACTTATCAGCGACTTCTTTGGTGATGATTTCCCAAGTTCCCAAGTTAATCATGGGTTCGATGGTGATGGTCATACCGGCGCGTAAACGCAAGCCGTGGCCAGCTTCTCCATAGTTAGGGACGTTAGGCTGTTCGTGCATAGTTGGTTGAATACCATGACCAATCAGCTCCCGGACGTCACCCATGTGTTCTTGACCTTCTGTGTAGGCCTGAATGGCATGACCAATATCACCGATACGGTTACCAACCACCGCTTGGTCAATCCCCAGATAAAGGGCTTTTTTGGTGACGTCCATTAAATGCTTTGCTTCGGGGCTGATATCGCCGACCGCGTAGGTCCAGCAGGAGTCACTCTCAAACCCGTCTAAGTTGACCGTCATATCGACTTTAACGATATCGCCATTCTTTAAGATTAGTTCCTTACGAGGAATGGCGTGGGCGACTTCGTCGTTAACGCTGACGCAGGTGGCATATTTATAGCCTTCAAAGCCCTTTTCAGATGGGGTTGCCCCGTGTTCTTCAATGTATTTGTTCGCGAAGCGTTCGATTTCCCAACTTGAGATACCGGGTTTAATAATGTCTCGTAAACCCTTGTGAACATCGGCTAAGACAGCGCCTGAGGCTGCCATTTTTTCAATTTCACGTGCTGATTTAATGGTTATCAACGTGTTACCTCCTCAAAAATTTTGACTAGTTCTAATGTACACCAATTCTGCTCTTTCGGCGAATAGATGTGGTTAAATCTTAAAAGTAAAAAACGGACCGCGGCAAGCTGCCCGGGCCCGTTGACGATTTAAGCTTTTAAACTGGTGATCTTTCCCGCATTAACCTGCTCTAAGACGCGTTTGGCTTCGGTGATGCGCGCATCGCATAAGAAATGCATGGCGTTATCCTTCTCATTTTCCGCGCGATCCATTTGTTCGGTTAAAAAGCTAATTTCATCGGTTAAGTAGCTGACTAAGTCCATGATCTATCCTCGATTCCTAACGGTGTATTCGTTAACTAGGTTCATTGTACCAAAGATTAAACCAGAAGTAACCGGATTATGTCATTGTGCTTGCGGGATGGTTTACAGGCCAAGAAAAATGGACTAAACTAAACTCTAGTTAAGAATATTTCTAAAGTGGCACAAGGGAGTGGGTTGTGATGGAAGAAGCAGTTGATTTACAAGGGCGGCCGTATAGCCACCTAGCCTTTATTTGGACGTTACTGGCGGGAACCTTTACCATGTCGATTAGTCAATCATCACTGTCAACGGCATACCCAACGCTGATGCAGTATTTTAATATTCCAGCATCTACAGTGCAGTGGCTGACGACTGGCTTTATGTTAGTCATGGTGGTCATGATGCCCGTTAGTCCGTGGCTCTTAAATAACATTCAGTTTCCCATTTTATTTGTTAGTGTTTTGGCTTTATTCGATGTGGGGACCTTTATTATTTATCTAGCCACCAGTTTTCCTTTGATGATGGTCGGGCGGGTGATGGAAGCCATGGCCGTGGGCATTATGTTTCCGTCCTATCAAACGGTCATGCTGCGCATCACCCCAGAAACCCAGCGGGGGAGTGTTATGGGCATGGCAGGCCTAGTCATGGGGTCCGCATTAGCCGTGGGGCCAATTATCTCTGGCATTGTGTTGAAGTACACCAGTTGGCAAGGGTTATTCGTGGTCTTTATGTTAGTTGTTACGGTGGTCTTTTTAGTGGCCCTCAAGACGATTAAGAATGTGATGCCCCAACATAAGGCCCATTTGGACTACTGGTCGGTTCTAAGTAGCGTCGGGTTTATCGGGTTGTTGTATGTGGTAAATCAAATTGGTAAGACAGCTGTCAATTGGGGCTGGATGAGCGGCTTACTTATCGTCAGTTTGTTAGCGGTGGCGTACTTTGTTTGGCGACAATTTCACGTGGCAACACCGTTACTGGATTTAAAGGTGCTCAAGACCGTTAACTTTGATCTGGCCGTATTGCTGACGGGAACGTCTTATATTGCGCTAATCGTGGTGACAATCATTTTCCCATTGTATTACCAAGAAGTTTTGGGGATTTCGCCATTTGCTTCGGGGATGGCCTTAGTTCCTGGGGCCGTGGTTTTGAGCTTGCTGAATCCCTTAACTGGTAAGTTAGCCGATCGCATTGGGTTTAAGGCGACCATGCTAACCGGGATGACCATGATTGTCTTGGGGTGGTTATGGTTAGTCTTAGTCGGTGGACGGCAATCACTGGTTGCCATGATGGTGATTGCGGCGTTAATTGAAGGGGGCAATGCCTTCGTGATGATGCCGGCAGTGACCCTAGGTGCCAACTCGTTACCAGATCAGTTAATCTCACATGGGACCGCAGTGATTACCACTGTGCGACAAATTTTAGGGTCAACTGGTGTGGCGGTGGCAACGCTTGTTTTGGCACTGGTCACCAGTAGTCATTTGCCGAGAATGTCGCGAACGGCAGCGAGTCTGGCTGGGTATCAGGCGGTTTTCCTGACATTCTTGGCCGTTGCCGTAGTTGGTTGGATTTTTGCCGCCATGTTGCGTGATGGTCGTCAGTCGACCAAGTCATAGGTTGTCAAAAAAAGCTAGTTTCAACCAACAAGTGGTTGAGACTAGCTTTTTTTCTCTAACTGAGAGTTACCGTACCACTTCAAAGACCTCACAAAAGCAAGGAATTTGGTCGTTAAATGTTTGTCCAGCCACCTGGTATTCACGGGTGAAGAAGGCGCGATGTTCTTTACGCCAAGTGCTTAACGTGCGATCGTCTTCGCCTTCATGGTAGGCGTGCTCTTGACTGACCTGATCGAAAGGCACCGTTTCGGTGACCTTAGTTTGCGTGACACAGACTGGGTTTCCTTGCGCGTCTAAGATGATATTATATTCGCCAACGAACGGAAAGGGTTCATCAGCTTCATACAATTCGACTGCTGAAGTGGTTGCGGTCTTTTGTCCAATCTTGACGAGGTGCGCCAGCAAGTCAGCGGTTGCGTCTGAACTGCCAAAAGCATAGGCGTCATAATGATCGGTAGTGATTTCTGGGTGATGGGCTTTAAAGTGTTGCCAATAGGTCTTTACGTCCATAGCTGCCGCCTCCTTGATAACTTAACGTTAGTTTACACCAGAGTGGCTTAACTGACAAGACGATTTAACAGCTCAACGCCCTATAACTAATGCGTTTCAGCGAAACCGCGGCGACCACCGGGCTTAGGAATTTGATTTTGCATCATGACACTGAAACCGCCATCGATCACGAGACCAGTAGCGTTGATGTAACTTGAGCGGTCACTAGCCAAGAAGAGAACGGCGTTGGCGATATCCGTTGTTGTGCCGATACGTTTGCTAGCGGTCAAGCTCTTACGGCCGTTTTCAACTTGTGGGTCGGCGTAAAAGGCGGCCGACATTGGCGTCTTAACCAGACAAGGTTCTAAGACGTTACTCCGAATGCCAAACATTCCCCATTCTGCTGCGACTTGCTTGGACAGCATGTTGACTCCCGCTTTGCTGGTACTGTAAGCGCCGCTATAGGTTTCGGGGATGTCGCTGGCAACGGTCGAGATATGGACGAAGGTTCCGTGTTTTTGGGCAATCATTACCTTACCGAATTCATGGGTAACTAAGTAATAGCCGTTCAAATTAACGTCGAGTACCTGTTTCCATGTTGCGTAATCAAGGTTTTCTAGTGGATCGAATTTTAAAATGCCAGCGGTGTTGATGACGACATCCACATGACCAAATGTATCCTTGACCTGATCCACGGCATGTTGAACGCTGGTTTCTTTGGTGACATCGCAACTGACAGCCAACCCAGCAATGTGTTCTTCGTTAATCAATTGCGTGACCAGGTCGGCAACCTTAGCCTGATCCATATCAAGAGCTACCACGGTCGCTTGCTGGGCGGCCAAAGCCTGACAAATTTGGACGCCCATACCACCAACGGCTCCGGTAACAACACAGACCTTATCCTTTAATCCTAACCAATCTGACATCATAACACGCTCCTTTAAAAGATAGCAGCTTTAACGGGAGCCAACGGCATTGACTGTCCCGTCCACAGCTTAAATGCGGCGGCTCCTTGATTGAGTAACATTCCTTGACCGTTAATAACATGCGCGACCCCGGCCTGTTGGGCGATTGTCATGAGTTTAGTCACACTGGGTGCGTAGACTGTATCAAAGACAGTCATGTTGGTATGAAACCAGGTGGGGTCAGTTACTAACGACTGATCGACTAATTTGCCCATCCCGAGGCCAGTGGCATCTGTATAAACATCACTAGTCGCGATAGCTGCTTGGAACTGGTCGCGATCCTCTAACGGATAGAAGGTTGCGTGACAGGCGGTTTGGTCATTAATGATTTGGACAATTTGTTTAGCGTTTTTAACCGAAGGGTCGTTAATATTGAAGACGTTTAAGGTCTTCAAGCCGGAAAGGGCGGCTTGAATGGCGATGGGTGTTCCGGCCCCACCAACCCCGGCCAGCGTCATTGTTTTGCCAGTTAATTGGACGCCATCGTCCGCTAAAGCATCGACGAAGCCAAGCCCGTCAGTGGTATAGCCGGTCAATTCGCCGTCGTGATTAACAATAGTATTGACTGCGCCAACCAATTCAGCCGTGTGGTCGAGGTGGTCAAGCAGAGGAATTACGGCCTGTTTATAGGGCATGGATACGCTGGCCCCCAACATGTTAAAGGCCCGAATGGCAGCAATAGCAGCGGGCAGTTGGGAATTGGTAACATCGAAGGCTAAGAAGCGGGCATTAATCTTGGCCTGAGCAAAAGCTAAGTTGTGCATGGCGGGGGATTGTGAATGTCCCGCGGGGTGGGCGATTAGCCCGACTAATTTGGTATGACCATCAATTTCCATAAAATATTCCTCCTAACGATTAATCTGTCGTCGCTGTATGGCGACCGATGCCTTGGTGAATTAAGTATAAGTCAATTAAGATCCCGATAACTGCCACGCCAATCGCGACAAGGTAAGACCCATTATAGGCCTGGGTTCCAGCTGCCTGATTCATAGATAAGGTGGCAATCTGTGGACCAATCAAGGCACCAATGGCATAGCCGAAGAACATGATGCCATAGTTCGTACCAGAAAATTTTTGACCGAATGTTTTCCCCGTTAAAGTGGGGAAAACCACCAGCACGCCGCCAAATGAGGCACCAAGAATAATCAGAAAAATGGTAAACATGGCAATGCTGGTAGCAAAACGTAACCCAGCCAGCCCGATGATCGTTAAGGTGAGAATCACCAGTAGGGTAAGGGTTTCGCCGAGCTTGTCCACAGCCCGACCCGTAATCATCCGACCAAAGAAATTAGCTAGGGTATTGACGACGACAAAGTTAGCGGCCACGATGGGGGTCAGTTGCAGTTGAATCTGGGCGATTGATGATAGCGAGCCAATTAGCATGATTCCGGCCGTGCAGGCGATTGCGAAGAGAAGTAGTAGCAACCAAAAATTAAGTGAACCCATCATTTCCTTAGGTGATTTACCAGTTGTGACGGGAGTCGCAGTCGTTGATGTCGGTGCTGTTGGTGAGGCCATCAGCCAGCCAACTAGCCAGATTAAGATCAGGTAGGCGGCACCAATCGGCATCAGGCCGTTGGCGCCCATCGTAGCACAGAGCCAAGCCCCCACTTTCGCTAAGACCAGTGGACCTAGCGAAGCGGCACCAAGTAATAGTCCGGAGATGGTGCCCCGTTTTTCTGGGAACCATTTGAGAGTCGTCAGTAATGCCGGGTTATAGAGCAGACCATTGCCGCTACCGGCAAGTACCCCAATAGCAAAGTATAAAAACCAGATATTATGGGCGAATGCGCCCAAGAACCAGCCGAGACCGAAGATAAAGCCACCAACGTACATCAACCGTTTCGGTGATGCATGGTCAATGACTCGACCGGAGATGATGCCAAAGGCCGCCATAAAGAATTGATAAAGGGTTAACGTCAGGGCGACTTGCGAGGCCGTGGCACTCGTTGCCTTGACCAATGTATCGGCAAAAACAGAGAAAGCAGCGGAAGCTGAACAACAAAAGATAATGATAAAAGCTGCGGTAAAGATAAGCCGCCGATGACCGGAGACTGTGGGGACATGAGTTGTTTCCATATGAAACACCGCCTAACTAGGGATAAGTGCAAAATTTAGAAAACGTTTTCTACGACTTTTATGATAGGCTGGAAGTTGAGAGAATACCAATACCGATTTTTAGTGGATCTATAGCGACCGACTATAGATTGTGAATAATAGAACGAGGAGGTCGTCATGAACTTAAATCAATTACGTTACTTTGAATGTGTGGGTCGATTGGAGAGCTATACGCGAGCAGCCCGGGAATTACACGTGAGTCAGCCCAGTCTGACAACGGCCATTCATAAGCTAGAAGCCGAACTCAAATTAACCTTATTTGTGAAGCAAGGTCGGCATATTGTGTTGACTAGCACAGGACAGCAACTGTTGTTGGTCGTTCAACAGAGCTTACAGACGTTAGATGATGGCGTAGCCCAGGTAATAGCGACCAACAGTCAGCAACCGATTAAGCTACGAGTTGGTTGTATTCCCACGGTTATTGGAACTTTTTTGCCCCAAGTTTTGCATGAATTTGAACAAGCTCATCCGCAGCAAGTGACCTTTGAACTACATAGTGTGACCACTGAACAAGTCCAGTCGGGACTAGCGGCTAAGACGTTTGATTTGGGGATTGCGGCCGCAGATACGCGCGAAGCAGGTATGCACTACCAGCCACTGCTCAAGCAACCCTTTATTGTTATTGTGGCGCCAACGCATCCGCTAGCGAATCGTCGTCAGTTAGATTTAGCCGATCTAACCGACTATCCCGTATTAACCTATTCACCAGAGTTATTAATTGGGCAAAAGGTTCAGCGGACATTACAACGGCAGAGCGTTGCTTCGCAGCTAAAACTACGGGCGGTTTATCCCGATGAGCTCTCAATTGCGGGGATGGTGCAATCATCTCTGGCGGTGGGGTTGGTAGCAGATACCCTTTATTTAACCGCGTTTGACCTGGTCAAAATTCCGGTGACGGTTCCCGAAGACTTACGGGTGATTTATGCGATGTATCGGGCGGCCAATCCGCAACATGCCGCACTTCAACAGCTCTTTCAGCTATTTAATTCGCGAACAACGACAGAAGACGCTTCCAACTGACGATGAATTACGCTAAAATGGCATATTAAGATAACGTGAAAGGGGTTTTTTCATGCCAACACCAGCAACAGTTGATTTAGCCGCGTTTTATGCCAATCCAGATCGGAGCGTTGCGGTTCTGAACTACAATGCTCGGTTTATTACCAGTATTTTTGATTTGGTTAACAGCGATGAGCTCGCGAGTTTCGTTCAGGTGTTCTTAGCCGATCAACGAACTAAGGTGCCAGCAGAAGCCGATGCAACCACAACCTTTAATCTGGCGACGCCCGCGGTTTACTTGGCGACGATTAAGGCTATCTTGACTGATCGCCCAGATGCTTACCAGCGGTTCCAACCAGCCGATATTTTGGCCAGCATTGAAGACCTCTACTCGTATTACCGAACTTTCTTGCGAGTGGCAACGATGACGAGCCAACAAAATGACGTAATGGCGAGTGAATTTATGACCATTGACCAGCGTTTCAATGATTTGGTCATTCGGTTGTACCGAACAATTGAAGAAAAATTACAGGGGCATGCCAATCAGGTGTATCGCCAGGTCAATGCGGGGTCGAGTGCCTGCATGTTACTACAGCAAATTGCGTGGCCCGCACCAACTGAATATACAAGCTTACAGGATATTCCGTTTATTAGTCGCTTGATGCTGCGACCACCAATGATGGTGCACACCAAGAGTAATAAGCGAAAGGGACACTTCACGGCGTCAGCAACCAATCCGATTGCTAACTTCACGGGGAGTGCAACGGATTGGTACTGCTATCCGGCTATGATCGGTGAGAGCTTAGCCTATATTTATTTCCATCGGGATTATTTAGCGTCAGGGATTGCCTTAGCTAACCTATTCCAATTAGCGGATAGCCAAGCGATTGCCGGCAAGAAGCCCGATTTGATTTTACTATTTGGTTCTCCCAGTGCCGCTGGAGATGAGCAACCAGAAAATGGGCATTACTTCTACGATGAAGCTAATGGCGTGTATGTGGGGCAAGTGCCGTACAATGACCAGACGACCTACTTCGGCTACATGAAGAAGATGTGCTTGACGTTGCACAATCTCCACATGATTGCGGAAAAACGCCTCCCAATTCATGGCTCAATGGTCAAGATTACCTTTACGAATGGACAAACCAAGACGGTGGTCTTCTTTGGTGACTCGGGGGCCGGTAAGTCAGAATCTATTGAGGCGCTTCAAGCGGTCGCTGATGATCAGATTGCTAATATTGAAACGATCTTCGATGACATGGGGAGCTTTACTTTGGCCGATGGACATCTGTATGCACAGGGGACTGAAACGGGGGCCTTTGTCCGTTTGGATGACCTCAGTAGTGAAGTGGCGTTCAATAACATGGACCGGGGTGTTTATATGAACCCTGAACAGAAGAATGCGCGGGTAATTATTCCGGCTAATACGTGGTCACGTGTGGTGGCCCACCATGAGATTGATATGTGGGTCTACGCCAATAACTATGATGATGCGGTTGGCGTGCAGCGGTTCGCGGACCAAGCACTTGCCAAAGAAACGTTTATCGCTGGTAAACGTCGGGCTTTAGGTACCACGGACGAGGTGGGAATGAGTACCACTTTCTTTGCCAATCCGTTTGGTCCAGTACAAGAAGAAGCGGCCACGCGGCCAATTATCGATGCGGTCTTTGACCAGTTATCTGCTGACGATGTGTATATCGGTGAAATCTATACGCACTTGGGTAACGACAAATCACAAGAAAAACTCAACGCGTCAGCGCGGGCTTTACTGACAGAACTGTTGGCGTTATGAGATAAATGAAAAGAGTCTGAAGACAAAAGTCTCAGACTCTTTTTGTGTTTCCAAATAGTTGGTGTTGAAACGTGTGCCAAAAGGTAGCTGATTCCTAGTTAAATTGTTCTAGCAAGGCCGTCATAAATGCTGGTGCGTCGCCAACATAGCCGTAGTCGGCGACGTCAAAGATCGGGGCGTGTTCATCGGCATTGACTGCGACGATGGTCTGTGCCGTTTGCATGCCCACGAGGTACTGAACTGCACCGCTAATCCCGAAGTTTAAGATAAGTTCGGGATGAATGGTATTGCCGCTTTGGCCGATCTGGTCGTCATGGGTGAACCGTTTCTGGTCGGTTAGTGGCCGCGAGACCCCAATCCGCCCGCCCAGTTTTTCAGCTAATTGAGTGGCAGTTGTGATGGTGGTTTCACTTGCAGCACCACGACCCAGCGCAATTACCCGACTGGCATCGCTCACCGTAGTAGCGGTATTGACGACTGGTGTCGTTGCCGTGATTTGTAGTCGTTCCACTGGATGGAAGGTGACCGTAACGGCTGTCAGCGTTGGGGTGCCCGTTGCCGGGTGGGCAACAAAGGTATTGGGCCGAACGCTAGCCATCTGTGGGCGACGGTCAGGACAAATGATTTCACACATAATATTGTCACCGTATGAGGGCTTGGTGGCAACGAGGGTGTCTTCGTCAAAGCGTAGGTTCAAACAGTCGGCAGTCAATCCTGTTTGCAATTTTGCTTGAAGTCGTGGGGCAATGGAACGGCCGGTAATCGTAGCCCCAAATAAAATCGTGTTGGGGTGATCAGTAGCAACAAGTTGGGCCAGTGCATCGGCTTGCTCCGCATCGGTAGCAGTTGGGAAGCGCTCATCGCGCGCGATCCGAATTTCATCTGGGGCGTACGGAGTCAGCTCGTCTTCCAAATGGTCAGTCGGTGCTTCTAGCAGGATCGTGACCACTTTAAAAGTGGTGCCGGCGATTGATTTGGCCTTAGTAATCAGTTGTTGTGTAGTTGGTTCGATGTGGGCTAAACGACGCTCTGAAATGACCCATAGTTCTGGTTGTGACATACCGATTTCCTCCTTAAATGAGCTGACGGTCTTTTAGGGCCGTAATCAGTTGACTGGCGGCTTCGCGTGGTGTTCCGGTTAGTGGCGTTAGTTCGCGCTTAACGGGTGCCGGCGCATAGACTTTCGTGACGATTGTGGGTGAACCAGCTTGGCCGAGGCGTTGGTCGTCCAGCTCTAAATCATCGTGATGCCAGACAGTCAGGGGTTTGGCGAAGCTAAGCTGAATTTGCCGCGGGGTGGGGTAACGTGGCGTGTTCAACTCACTGCGGACACTGACCACAGCGGGTAATTGAGCGACTAGCGTCTGTTTGGTGTCTTCCAGTAGACGCTCAGCCGTAACTTCATTGGGGCCACTTAAACGTAAGTTGGCCGCGTAAGTGATCTGTGGCTGGTGGAGGAACTCGGCGACAATCGGACCGACCTGTCCAGTATCAGCGTCAACGGCTTGGCGACCGAATAGAATCAAGTCGGCGTTACCAATTTTTTTAATGGCCTGAGCCAAAACATAACCGGTAGCAAGTGTATCGGCACCTGCAAAAGCGCGATCGGAAAGTAAAACCCCTTCGTCAGCGCCCATGGCGAGGCCTTCGTGGAGTGAATCCGCGTAATCATCGGGCCCCATCGTGAGTAACGTAATAGTGACGTCAGTGTCGGCGGTATCCTTTAATGACAAGGCAAGCTCAATGGCATGTTTATCAAATGGATTCATGACACCGGCCAGCCCACGACGATCAAGGTTATGTGTGATGGGGTCAATCGTCACGTTATTGGTTTCCGGAACTTGTTTTAGACAAACGATAATTTTCATGAGAACCTCCTAGTGGTTAAATTCGGCGAGGGCAATAGCTGAACGCATTTTCTCAACGGTTCCTTCCGCAATCTCTAGTGCGCGGGCATCACGGATCAGGTGTTCAACTGGATATTCACGGCTGTAACCATAGCCGGCTAGAATTTGAAGGGCATCATCGCCAGCACTAACTGCGGCACGAGAACCATGAGCTTTAGCCATAGCGGCGAGTTCACTGTAGGGTTGACCAAGCGCCTTGAGGTGGGCCGCCTGTTGGTAGAGCAATTTGGTGGTTTCCTTGCGGATTGCCATGTCGGCAATTTTGCGTTGGGTAACTTGAAGGGCCGTTAGTGGTTGATCGCCAGCCTTGCGTTCTTTAGCATAATCGGTTGCAATCTTTAATTCGTGTTCCATAATACCGGTGAGCACGGCACCCATTAACACCCGAGCATCGTCATGAGCAGAGTCACCGATGAGGCCACCATCACCGAGATTTCCGAGGAGGTGGTCGTCATCGACAACGATATGGTCCATGACGATTTCACCGACTGGCGTCCCCCGTAAACCGATAAAGTCTTCGCGTTTACCAAAAGAAAAGCCGGGCATGTCTTGGTCGACTACGAAGACGGAAAGCTCTGTCGGGGCGGTTTTGACCAAAACACAGTAAACCTCAGCCAGACCACCATTCGTAATCATAATTTTATCGCCATTGAGTACCCAGTGATTTCCTTCACGAGTGGCCGTTGAACTAATACTCATTGGATTGGAACCACCACTGGCTTCGGTCATGGAAAAGGCAAAAATCCGGTCGATAGCCGTCGGTAGTAATTGTTGTTGTAAAGCTGGTGTACCATACTTTAAGAGTTGATCAATAGTTTTGAAATGACCTTCAAGGGTCACTGCTGTACTGGCGTTTCCATGGGCAATGTGGTTTAACACCGTTGCCGTAATTTCAGGGCCAAAGCCAGCGCCGCCAAACTCTTGCGGTAACATGAGTCCTAAGAAGCCGGTCGCGGTCAACTTTTCCATGAAACCGGCGGGAAAGTCACCAGCCGCGTCCATCGGCATATCTTGGGGCGCAATCTCTTTTTGCGTATAATCATCCACCATTTGCAATAGTAATTTTTCAGCAGCAGTCGTTGTTGACATAAGTGGGCCTCCTTGAAGTTGTTTGTGCATATATGAGCGAATAACGTGAGTATAGCGGATTATCAAATGATAAATCTAGAGGAAAATAGCGATCTACGAATATTTTATATTCTTAATAAGAATAATATCAATTCCATAAATATATAAAACGAGTTGAGTGGTGATTGCTAGATAAGCGCCTACCTTTAAAATTAAATGAAATTAACCATAAAGCGGATTTTAATTGTTCGACGTAAAATAATTAGGCGAATTTTAGTAAAAAATTTGGTACTCACCCCCCGGTTAGGTTACAATGAAACCGGATTCTTTATTTTTTGGAGGTGTACTTTGATGGAAATTACGAAGAGTGCGGCTGGTACGTTGAACCAGCAGGATGTCTCAAAATATGTGTTGACGAATCAACAAGGGACGCAGGTTGCGGTTCTAACTTGGGGTGCTACGCTGCAAGAATTTAGTGTGGTGGAGGATGGCAAGCGTCATTCACTGATTGTGAATAAGCCTGACTTAGCAGGTTATGACCACAATCCGTATTACTTATGCCAAGCCTTAGGTCGTGTTGCGGGTCGAATTGCCGGCGCTCAATTTGAGTTAGACGGTCAGACGGTACATTTGGAAGCCAATGAAGAACCAAACGCTAGTCATGGTGGTCCTCATGGTTTCACCTTTGTGAACTGGAATGCGACGACCAATCAGACTGCCGATACCGCTAGCGTGGTGTTAACGCACACGTCAACGCCAGCCGATGACCGTTACCCAGGTAATTTGGAGACAACGATTACGTACACGCTGACGGAAGAAAATCGCTTAGACATCACGTTCGATGCCCAAAGTGATGCGGCAACACTCTTCAACCCAACAATTCACACCTACTTCAATGTGACTGATGATCAGCATGATTTAGACCAGCAGTGGGTTAAACTAAGTGGCGACAAGCGGTTGGTCTTGGATCAAGCGAAGATTCCGACTGGCGAGATGGTGCCAACGGCTGGGACGGGCTATGACTTTAGCCAGCCACGAACGGTTAAGGATGGGTTGGATCAACTTCACCAAACGGGCCAAGTTGAATATGACGATGCCTTTGTCGTAGAACCTAGTAAGGATACCCCAATTGCGACAATCGGGGATACCACGGGACACCGGGAAGTTGCCATTTATTCTGATCGCAATGGGTTAGTGGTCTTTACCGCCAACCCAACCGATGATGCACGGGCCGATGCTCGGGATTACAATGCTTTAGCAATGGAAGCACAAACGTTACCTGACGCGATTCACCATGCTGATTTCGGCGATGTGGTTCTGCCGGCTAATCAACCAGTGGAACATACAATTAGTTATCAATATACGCGTAAGTAAGTTTAAGAGGAGAGATTAGATATGAGTTGGCAAGAAAATTACCAGGTGTGGGCCCAACAACCTGACCTGATTCCTTACATCAAACAAGAACTAGATGCGATCGCTACAGACGATGCTGCTAAGCAGGCCGCATTTACTGCGCCCATGAGCTTTGGAACTGCCGGCATGCGTGGTGTGATGGGTCCCGGCATTGGGCAAATGAATGTCTACACGGTGCGCCAAGCAACTGAAGGTGTGGCCCGGTATCTGGATACGCTCGATGATGCGGCGAAACAACAGGGGGTTGCCATTAGTTTTGACTCTCGCTACCACTCCCGCGAATTTGCCCACGAAGCCGCGCACGTCTTGGGTGCGCACCATATTCCAAGCTATGTATTTGACGATATGCGACCAACGCCAGAGCTGTCCTTTGCGGTTCGCCATTTACAGACGGCCATGGGCATTATGATTACCGCGAGCCACAACCCCAAGCAATATAATGGGTTTAAAATTTACGGCCCAGATGGCGGTCAAATGCCACCGAAAGCATCCGATATGATTACCGATTTTGTCCGCTCGGCTAAAGACGTCTTTGCCATTGACGTAGCTGATGAGACGCAACTACGGTCCAACAAATTGTTACGCATTATTGGCGAAGATGTCGACCAACCTTATTTGCAGAACGTTGAAAGTGTGACGATTAATTCTGAATTAATCCGCAGTGTCGGTAAGACAATGAAGCTGATCTACACACCACTTCACGGCACAGGGAAGGTTATCGGCGAACGGGCACTCCGGGGGGCCGGATTTGAGAACTTTACGATGGTTCCCGAACAAGCCATTGCCGATCCTGAATTTCCAACGGTGCCATTCCCAAACCCTGAGTTTTCACAAGCGTTTGATATGGCGATCGCGCTTGGAAAAAAAGAGGGGGCTGACCTATTAGTCGCCACCGACCCAGATGCCGATCGATTAGGTGCCGCAGTTCGCCAGCCGAATGGTGATTACCAGTTACTAACGGGGAACCAGATTGCCTCCATTCTGTTGGCCTACATTTTGAAGGCCCGCAAGCAAGCGGGGCAGTTGCCAAGCGATGGTCGGGTAGTGAAGTCGATCGTATCGACCGAATTGGCCACTAAGATTGCCGCCGCTTATGGTGTTGAGATGAAGAACGTCTTGACTGGTTTTAAGTTTATTGCCGAGCAGATTCATCAGTATGAAACGGCGCATGACCATACCTTTCTCTTTGGGTTTGAAGAAAGCTACGGCTATCTGATTAAGCCCTTTGTTCGGGATAAGGATGCCATTCAATCAACGGTTCTGTTGGCAGAAGTAGCAGCAGACTACAAACAACGGGGAATGACCCTGTATGATGGGATCGAAGAACTTTACGCAACTTATGGTTACTTTGCGGAAAAGACCACGTTTGAGGAATTCCCTGGTGTTGACGGTGCGGACCAAATGGCCCACTTAATGAGTGAATTCCGGGAAAACGCCCCGACTGCCTTTGCCGGCAATCAAATTGAAGCCGTTGAAGACTTCTCAACGAGTGTCAAAACATTGGCAGACGGAACGACCAGTTCGATTGATCTGCCGCAGTCAAATGTTTTGAAATACTGGTTAAGTGATGGAACTTGGATTTGTATTCGGCCCTCAGGAACGGAACCTAAAGTGAAATTCTATATTGGGACTAGTGATGAGACTGATGCTGCCGCGCAACAACGGCTGGCAACGTATGAAAGTGCGTTAAAACAATATGTTGCGTCGATTTAAGCGATAACTATCAAAAGGGAACGGCCATAAAAAATCTATGGCCGTTCCCTTTTTACAAATATATTTATTGATTTACTAAATTTTTACTTAGTGAAATACAACCAGTTGCAATGCTGTAATTTTAGTCTGTATCGCTATTTGTAGTGCACTATTACACAAATTAAGAGGTTGCTTATTCGATAAAAAAACCTTATGATGGCTACTGTAAAGCGCTTACATATAGTAAAACAACACTAAACGTTTTACTAACCTTAGATAAATGTTGAAAACAGATAAGGGGTGTTTCAGATGGCTAAGAAAAATGACAAAATTACGTTGGATCCGGCAGAGTTTGCAGCCGCGGTGTTGGGTGGTAACGCGCAACGTCCAGATGAGGAAAACAAGCTGTATATCAAGCGGCAATTAACCTTGTACTTGGAAGCAACCTTGTTGGCACAAGATTTCAATAATCTTGAGGAAACGCAATTTGATATGGCTCGTTCACAGCAACGAGAGGATGTGCTCTCGAAGATTATTGAACGGCGTTATCACTAGGAACTACTTTTTGAAAGGTGTGAATAAAAATAATGGTTAAACAATATATGTCATATGCATTTGGGGCATTGGGCCATGATGCCTTCTACGCAACATTAAGTACGTATTTTGCCATGTTTGTTACTAGCGTATTGTTTGTTGGTAATGGGGCGGCAACAGATGCAAAGCTAGCCAGTATCGTTACCACAATGGTTGTTGTTATTCGTTTAGTTGAAATTGCTTTTGATCCGATGATTGGTGGGATTGTTGACAACACGGAAACCAAGATGGGAAAGTTTAAGCCTTGGATTTTAGGTGGAGCCATCGTGAGTTCCCTGGGTCTGATTGCAATTTTTACGAGTCTGTTTGGTTTAGCAGATAGTAACACAACGCTTTACTTTATTCTTTTTGCTATTATCTTTGTTATTTTGGATATCTTCTATTCATTTAAGGATATTGCGTTTTGGTCAATGCTACCCGCATTAAGTGTGGATTCTAAGGTGCGGAACAAGTTCGGAACGATTGGCCGGTTCGGTTCAACGATTGGGGCCCAAGGGGTTGCCATTATCATTATGCCAATGGTGCTTTTCTTCTCTCAAAAGTTCTCGGGTGCACATAGCGGAACAGAAACCCGCGCCGGGTGGCTCGGATTCGCTATCTTTATTGGTTTGATTTCTTTCTTAGGTGCTTGGGCAACGGTCTCTGGGACCAAAGAAAACACGAGCCTAATTCGAGAAAATACGGAAAAGACGAGACTACGAGATGTCTTTAAGGTATTGGGGGAAAACGACCAGTTGATGTGGTTAGCACTATCATATCTTCTGTTTGCTTTAGGATACGTTGTTACGAACTCACTACTTCTTTATAATTTCCAATATGTTTTAGGGGCAGCCACCAAATACTCTATGGTTGGGGGAATTACAACTGTTCTTGGTATTATTTCGGTTCCTCTATTCCCAGTCCTAGTTAAAGCAATTACGCGTAAGGGTATCTACGTTGGTGGCATTATCATGATGCTTGTGGGTTACCTGTTATTCATCTTTGCAGGAACGAGCGTGGTGATGACTTTAGTTGCTGATGCTGTCTTCTTCTTCCCATACCCAATGATCTTCTTAGCCGCCTTAATGACAATCACAGATAGTGTGGAATATGGTCAATGGAAGAATGGGGTGCGGAATGAATCCGTCACTTTGGCGGTTCGTCCACTGATTGATAAACTAGCCGGTGCCTTTTCCATGGGGATTGTGGTGCTTGCTGCGGTTAACTCTGGCATGACTGGGAATGCTAAGCCAAGCGATATTTCCGCTCACGGGTTGTTCGTCTTCCATTCCTTCATGTTCTACATGCCAATCGTTTCATTGATCCTGGCTGCTTTGATCTACTACTTCAAGATTTCATTATCTGAAAAGCGTCACGCACAAATCGTTACTGAATTGGAAAAGAAACTCGAAGCACAAGAAGCTGAAAAACAGAATTAGAAACAAATTCAATGGGGCTAGGGTGGAAAACGCCTTAGCCCTATTGCTGTTAATGACGCTAATGAAACCGGTTTATATTTAATTGACACGGTCGCATAAAGCGACTATGATGATTACGAGTAAAACTTTACTAAAAATTTTATTAAGGAGCTAATTGCCATGGATTTCGCCAGCTTAGCAACAGAATACCAAGAAAGATTTGATGTCGCCCCACAACGGGTGTTCTTCTCACCTGGTCGGATTAATTTAATCGGTGAATATACCGATTTCAATGGTGGGCATGTGTTCCCCGCTGCCATCAGTATGGGAACCTATGCCGCTTACTCAGCACGTGATGACAAGCAATTCCGCGTGTACTCGGCCAATGTACCAGACGCCGGGGACTTAACCTTCTCACTGGATAACCTGGCCTTTGATAAAGCCGATAACTGGGCGAACTACCTGAAAGGGATGCTGTTCGAGCTGGCGAAGCAAGACTTGACCATTGACCATGGATTTGATTTATTTGTCCACGGTAACTTACCAGATGCTTCTGGTTTATCTTCTTCCGCTTCAATGGAAATGCTGATGGGCGAAATTCTTCACGCCGCTTATGGCGTGAAGCTTGACGAAGTCGAAATGGTTAAGGTTGGCCAACAGGTTGAAAATGATTACTTCGGGTTGAATACGGGGATCATGGATCAATTTGCAATCGGCATGGGCAAGAAAGACCAAGCCATCTTGCTAGATACCAACACGATGGATTACGAGTACGCACCACTAGCTCTTGGCGATTATGTAGTGGTTATTATGAATACCAAGAAGCGCCGAGAACTTACCGACTCCAAGTACAATGAACGGCGAGCTCAATGTGAAGAAGCCTTACGTCGGCTCCAAACGAAGTTGGATATTAAGACATTAGGTGACCTGAACGAAGACGAATTCGATGAGAATGCTTATCTGATTAATGATGACGTACTGATCAAGCGGGCGCGCCACGCTGTCTTTGAAAATCAACGGACCTTGAAGGCCTTTGACGCACTGCAAAAGAATGATCTGCAACGCTTCGGTCACTTGGTTAACGCCTCTCATATTTCGCTCAACTACGACTTTGCCGTTACTGGGAAGGAATTAGACACGTTAGTTGAAACAGCTTGGCAACAACCTGGCGTCTTAGGCGCTCGGATGACGGGAGCTGGCTTCGGTGGCTGTGCCATTGCCATTGTGAAGAAAGACAACGTGGCTGATTTTGAAGCACAGGTTGGTAAGACCTACGAAGACACCATTGGGCACCCGGCCGAATTCTACGTGGCCGAGATTGCTGATGGTCCAGCTGAATTACAAAAGTAAGGATTGGCTGTCGCTAGGCCGATTGATTAGTGTAAAATAAATTTAGAGAATTAAACATAAGAGGAGGAATTGATCAATGACAGTTTTAGTCTTAGGTGGTGCCGGTTATATTGGTTCTCACGCCGTCGATCGTTTAGTAGAAAAGGGTTATGATGTGGCCGTTGTCGATAACTTGGTAACGGGTCACCGGGCCGCAGTTAATGCGAAAGCTCGGTTCTACGAAGGTGATGTGCGGGATCAAGCCTTTCTAGACGGTGTCTTTGATAAGGAAGATATTGAAGGGGTTATTCATTTTGCCGCATTCTCCGTGGTTCCTGAATCTATGAAGAAACCGTTGAAGTACTTTGACAACAATACGGCCGGGATGGTTTCCTTGCTGGAAGTTATGAACAAGCACAACGTTAAAAAGATTGTCTTCTCTTCAACGGCGGCAACGTATGGTGAACCCAAGCAGATTCCCATTAAAGAAACGGATCCGCAAGTGCCAACCAATCCATATGGTGAAAGCAAGCTGATGATGGAAAAGATCATGCGTTGGTCTGATGAAGCCTACGGGATTAAATTCGTTGCTCTGCGGTACTTCAACGTGGCTGGGGCCAAAGAAGACGGGAGCATTGGTGAAGATCACCATCCCGAAACCCACTTGGTACCTATCATCTTGGAAGTCGCTGCTGGCGAACGAGATCAATTAGCCATCTTCGGTGATGATTATCCAACTAAGGATGGTACCAACGTCCGGGATTACGTCCACGTCGTTGATTTGGCTGACGCCCATATTTTAGCGCTGGAATATCTTAAGGCTGGTCATGACAGTGATGCCTTTAACTTGGGGTCTTCCACGGGCTTTTCTAACAAGGAAATGCTGGAAGCCGCTCGTAAAGTTACCGGTAAGGAAATCCCAGCAAAGATGGCGCCACGCCGGGCTGGTGATCCCAGCACGTTGATTGCGGCTAGTGATAAGGCCCGCAAGACATTGAACTGGCAACCCCGGTTTGATAATGTAGAAGATATTATTCGGACGGCTTGGAACTGGAAGCAAACGCATCCAGCTGGCTATAACGATCGGAACGAGGAGAAGTAACGCATGACCCAAGATACCATTCAAACATTCATTGATCACATTGTTTCCTCGCCAGCGCCTTATACGGAGCTGGATCGGCAATACGTGACGAATCGGATTCTGGCCTTGATTGGCGAAGGGTCCGTACCAGATGCCGTGGCAAATGAACCGATTGATTTGGTTAATGCTTTAGTCCAAGCGGCCATTGACCACGGTCAAATTGAAGATGCACCTAGTCCTAAGGATATCTTAGAGGCGCAATTGATGGATTTGATGACGCCACTACCATCCGCGTTGAATCGTGGATTCTGGGATCGGTATCAACAAAGTCCTAGCGCGGCTACCGATTGGTTCTATCAACTCAGCCAGGCCAATAACTATATTAAGACCCATAATATTGCAAAGAATGTGGTCTTTCCGGCTAAAACACCGGCTGGTGAATTAGAAATTACAATTAACTTGTCCAAACCGGAAAAAGACCCGAAGGCGATTGCAGCGGCACTTACCCAGAAGAAGACTAGCTACCCGTTAGATCAGTTGTGTATGACAAACGAAGGCTATTTGGGTCGATTAGGCTACCCAGCCCGTAGTAATCACCGGATTGTTCGGATGATGCTCGGCGGTGAGACGTGGGGCTTCCAATATTCGCCATATGCTTACTTCTCTGAGCACGCGATTTTCTTATCGCAGATTCATCGACCAATGGTGATTAATCAACATACCTTTACGAACTTGTTGGAAATTGTGCGTCAGTTACCAACCTATTTTGTTGGTAGCAACGCGGACTTGCCAATCGTTGGGGGGTCCATGTTGACGCACGATCATTATCAGGGAGGAAAACATACCTTCCCAATGATGAAGGCGCCAATTGATCGGCCGATTGATTTAGGGATTGCCGGTGTGACGGCGGGGGTTGTTCAGTGGCCGATGACAGATATTCGGTTAACTGGAAGCCAACCAGAACCACTAATTACGGCAGCAACCAAGGTGCTTAACAGTTGGATTGATTATTCTGATGAGCAGGTGGATGTGCGGGCCTACACGGACGGTACGCGGCACCATACGATTACCCCAATTGCATACCGTCAGGGCGACGATTACGTGCTTGACTTGGTTCTGCGGGATAACCAGACGTCCACCACTTATCCAGATGGAATCTTCCATCCGCATCAAGACGTTCAGCATATCAAAAAGGAAAATATCGGACTGATCGAAGTCATGGGACGGGCGATTTTACCAGCCCGCTTAAAGACGGAAATGGCCGAAGTGAAAAAGTATTTGTTAGATCAACCGAACCAGATGGCAGCGATGCATCAGGCTTGGGCTGATGACTTGAAGCAGACCAATCACGTAACGGCTGAGAACGTCACCGCGATTGTGCATGAAGCGATTGGTAATGTCTTTGCACGGGTCTTGGCTGACGCTGGGGTCTTTAAGCGGACACCTGCTGGTCAAGCAGCGTTAGATAAATTCATTGCTCAGATTTAAGTAACATAGATGTTAGGAGGTGATGGTAATCGCAGCGACGTTAAAGGATATTGCGAGTGCAGTGGGTGTGTCCCTAGCGACAGTCTCACGGGTCTTAAACTATGATCGAACCTTGTCAGTGAGCGAGTCGACGCGAAAACAGATTTTTGAGGTTGCCGAGGAACTGAATTATACCAAGCTCAAACGCCACGCACTGGCGTCTACGAAGCCGTTAAAGATTGCCATCGTCCAATGGTATTCTAAGACCAAAGAGCTGGATGACCTGTACTACATGTCGATTCGGATGGGCTTGGAGAAACGGTGTGAGGCGCAGCGGTTTCAGGTGTCGCAGACGTTTCAAAATGACCTCAAGGCGATTGAGGACGATGTGGACGCCATTATTGCCATTGGTAAGTTCAGCAATCAACAGGTGACGACGATGGCGCAATTGACGCCGAACCTGGTGTTTGTGGATCAGGACCAACTCTGCCATGGATTTGACAGTGTGGTCACCGATTTCCGCTTTGCGGTCAACCAAGTCATTGAGTTCTTCATGCAACGGGGGCAAAAACAAATTGGCCTGTTGTATGGTACGGAATGGACGACGGATGGCCAATTGGAGGTCATCGATCCCCGGTACAAAGCCTTTCGGCAGGAAATGGAAGCCCGGCAGGCCTTTGATCCTAAGTTGGTCTTTGCGGGCGACTACACCAATCATTCGGGTTATCAGGAGATGCAAACGGCCATTGCCCAACTCGGCGATGATCTCCCGTCAGCGTTCTTCGTTAGCAATGACCCGATGGCTGCGGGGGCGTTGAAAGCCTTACATGAGAACGGCTTGGATGTCCCGGGTCGGGTGAACTTGTTTAGCTTCAATGACACAACCATTGCGAAGTATGTGTTCCCAGAGCTCAGCAGTGTGCATGTGCATACGGAGCTGTTGGGGGCAACGGCAGTGGATCTGGTCGAGAATCGGATTCAAAGTGGCCGGAAAACCCCACAATTGGTGACGGTCGGAACGGAACTCATGCTCCGGGAGAGCACGGGAAAGTAACTCGAACTGAATAATCTATGAGAATTAACGCGAAAACGACACCCTTTCCTAGTTGGGAAGGGTGTCGTTTTTGTGTTAGTGACTATGGATATCATAATTTTCTTGATAATCGTTGTGATAACGTTCACTATAATTAAGCGGGGCACGATAGTCCTTAAGTTAAGGCAAAGGGGACTGATGAGAATGATAATAGGGATCTTAGGGTTAATTGTCGCATTGTGTTTGTTGTATATTGCGATTTCTGTACTGTTGGGCGTTTAAACTTGTGATTACGTATAGGTGTTCTGATTCGTTGACTGGGTAAAGGATCTTCAATAAAAGCCTTTATGTTATAAGCCATCTGGCATACAATGGGCATACAGTTAAGCAACGGAGTAATTACCCGAAGCGAGGCTTAGCAAGTTAGTGCGACGCTACACCTTCTCAACCTGAATAAGCGGGGGTGAGAGTATTGCACGTATCAGCCACGCGGAAAGGTGGACCATAACGGCGATGCTGTTAGGGGTATCGGTTATGCTTAGGGCAATTGGTAAATTAGCGATTGATCTAGCAAAGGCATATCTGATATACAAAAAAGCCACTTCAATTAAGAAGTAGCTTTATCCATTCTTACCGCACCTGAACTTGCGAACTTGTGGGGGCTGTCGCAATCAGTCCTCACTTTTTATATATAGAATAGCACGGGAGGCAATGGGATGCAATATATCGTGTCTAGACTCACGGACATACGGTGATCGTCCGACCGGACACCATTTTTTGTTTAGCAAGGTGGTTCATGTGACCAGCTCAACCTTGAGGCACTTTAAAATAAAAAAGCCCACACAAGTGAGTGTAACGATTAAGATACACTTGATTGCAATGAGCCTTACGCTTGTTCATACATACAACTAGATATATTGGGAGGTATTAGCATGAAGCTGGTAGATAAGAAACATATCACGATAAGTGTACGTCGGACAACTAGCCGGGAGTTCTGGGAGTCCTTACTAGGGTTTTCAGTGATTGGGTTACTACTGCGGTGGTGGTTAAGATGACAGAAAAGAAGACCAGTGAAGCACAGCTGAAAGCCAGTAGGAAGTGGGCCGAGAATCATAGAGAGCAGCGGCGTTATATTAGCTATAAAGCTACGGCAAAGCGTTTTATTAAGATAGCAAGTGATGAGGATCTGGCGACACTGGCACAACTGATTAAAGATAGACAAGATGAAACCCGGTAGATGACTATAATGGTCATCTTTTTTAGTTGGATAAATCAACGCTGGATATTCAAAAGATCAAGCGTCGCGAAAGTAACTGCCACAGGTTGGCAATATCACCAGCTTGTGGCGGTTTTGGGTTTACGACGACTGCCCCAAGATATAGGGGGTGGTCACTGACTATACAACTGTTAATCCGCAGATGATTTATTTTTTTAAAACGAGCACGATATTTTTATAGCTAAATTGCGTCCGTCCAAGTTCATTTACTACCTAAGGTGTTCAATGTTGCTGGATGCTGTGGGTCGTGGCTCATAACGAATGGAAGAATCTGTCCAATTACAATTAACTGCCCAGTCAAAATCAGTTGCATTTTGAGGATAATTTGTTATTAGCGGGTCTCATAAAAAAGTCTAGGGACAATTTGAAATAACTATATATTGTATTTTAAACAATAATCGGCTACCATATATAGCATAGTCTTGAAGAACGGGAGAGATTCGTATGATGAACACAGCAACCCAAGCGTCCGTGAGCTTGACGCCAGAATTTATCGCAGCAACTGAAAAGGAAATTACGCCACATTGGGGTGAATTGGGTTGGGTGACTTACAAACGAACCTATGCCCGGTGGTTACCAGATCAACAACGTAATGAAGAATGGCCGGAAACAGTGAAGCGGGTCGTTGAGGGAAATATTAATTTGGACCCCCGGTTACAAGCCGATACAGTGGCTCCAGAAGTGTTGACTGAATTAACCACTGAAGCCCAGAAACTATTCCGGCTGATTTATGGCTTAGCTGCCACTCCTTCTGGCCGGAACTTGTGGATTTCAGGGACGGATTACCAACACCGCAATGGGGATGCCTTAAATAACTGCTGGTTCATCGCCGTTCGGCCGCAAGCGTATGGTGACAGCCATATCCTGCCGAGCTACCTGACACAAGATCAGGTAGCGGTTTCCATGCCGTTCTCCTTCATGTTTGATCAATTGATGAAGGGCGGCGGCGTTGGCTTTTCTGTGACGCCAAATAACGTGCACCAAATGCCAGTTGTGGATCAGACCGTTGATTTAACTATCGTTATTGACCCTGAGAGTGCGTCTTATGCGGACTCTGTAGCCTTGGGGGCGGTAAACCGGTCCGAATGGATGCATGACAATTCCTTAGCTGACGTGCGCTTCTATCGGCTCCCAGACACCCGTGAAGGTTGGGTCTTAGCCAATACCAACATGATGGATGCCCACTTCAATTCAACGAATCCTGAGAAAAAGACAAAGGTTGTCTTAGACATTAGCGATATTCGACCGAAGAACGCACCCATTCATGGGTTCGGTGGCACCGCTTCTGGTCCAATGCCTTTAGTTGAAATGTTGTTTGATATTAATCAGATTTTAAATAATGCCGTTGGTCGGCAATTAACCGCTGTGGACTGTACCGATATGGGGAATATGATTGGTAAAACGGTGGTCGCTGGTAACGTTCGCCGTTCGGCAGAATTGGCCTTAGGCGGCGCTGAAGATGACGCGTTCATTACGATGAAGCAGGATAAGGACCAGCTATACCATCACCGGTGGGCGTCTAATAACAGTGTGGCCGTTGACAGTGACTTCACGGACTATGCGCCGATTGCGGACTCTATTCAACACAATGGCGAGCCTGGTATTGTCAATCTGGGATTGTCACGTAACTACGGGCGCTTAATTGATGGTCGCCAAGAAGGCATCGATGAGGCTGTTGAAGGCACCAATCCTTGTGGCGAAATTTCGTTAAGTAATGGTGAGCCTTGCAACCTATTTGAAGTCTTTCCGAGTGTGGCCGAAGAACAGGGCTGGCAGTTGGAAGATGCCTTTGGCTTGGGCGCCCGGTACACCAAACGGGTTACCTTTAGCCATTACGATTGGGAGGTCTCTCGTAAGGCTATTCAAAAGAATCGGCGAATTGGGGTCTCCATGTCTGGTATTCAAGATTGGATTTTAAAGACCTTTAAGCAACGGGTTGTGACGGGCTTTGAAGCTAAGCATGACGCCGAAACGGGTAAGACTTTTATGCAACCTATCTATAATCAAACAGCGATTAATCGTTTCAATGCGCTTTACCAAGCGGTTGTTAAAGCGGATCAGGATTACTCTGACACCCTTGGCTGTCAACCATCGATTAAGCACACAACGGTGAAGCCATCTGGGACGGTGGCCAAGCTTGCAGGTGTTTCCGAAGGGATGCACTTCCACTACGCCCGGTATCTGATTCAGCGAATTCGGTTCCAAGATAGTGATCCGTTGCTACCGGCTTTGAAGGCTAGTGGGTATAAAGTTGAACCCGATGTTTACAGTCAAAATACGATGTGTGTTGAATTTCCAGTTAAAGCGGCCCATGCAGATGAACCGGCCTTTGCTTCGGCCGGTGAGGTGTCCATGGCGGAACAGTTTGCAACGCAGGCGTTCTTACAGACATATTGGTCTGATAATGCAGTTAGCTGTACGGTAACGTTCCAACCCGAAGAGGGCCAAGATATTAGCGACTTGTTGTTACAATATCGGCATACGATTAAGTCAACGTCACTATTACCTTATAGTGGTGCTGATTTCAAGCAAGCACCTAAGGAACCAATTGATGCAGCAACTTATGACGCTAAATGCCAAGAAATTACTGCTGACGTGGCGGAACAGTTTGCGGCAATGACTGGGAATCATGATCAAAAGGACATTGAATTAGTGGATCAATCTGACTGTGAGAGTGGTGCTTGCCCGATCCGTTAAAACTGACATTGACAACTAATATTTTAAATTGATGAGGCCCCTATAACCAACTGGTTGTAGGGGTTTTGCTTATAAACAATTTTAAAAACAAATGACGTTTTCGTCAGAATCAGGTATGATAAAGACACTTAACTAAAGAAGGTGGCTGGTAGTATGAAGATTTATACCCGGGTCGGTGATCAAGGGATGACCAAACAAATTAGTGGCAAGATGGTGGCGAAGACGGACGCCCAAATCGTGACGCTCGGCGATATCGATGAATTGCAGTCTTATCTTGGTGTGGTTGTAGCGAGCTTACAACCCACGCAAACGGCAATTGCAGAAGAACTGAGTGATATTCAACGCAAGCTCTATGAATTGCAGGCTGATATTAGTGTGAAACGACACCAGACTATGGTGCCTGCTGACACCGAATGGCTAGAGGGTAAGATTGATGAATACATGGCGGCAACCCCAGAGCTAAAAGAGTTCATCTTACCTGGTGGCTCGGCAGCTGGTGCACGCTTACAGTATGCCCGGACAGTGGCACGGCGGGCAGAACGTTCGGCAGTGACGCTCAACACGGAACAGACATTGGAACCAGCCATCATGACGTACCTCAATCGCTTATCCGATTACTTGTTTGCTCTAGCACGTTACGTCAATCACCAAGACCACTATCAAGAAGTGCCTAGCAAACGTAAATAACCCCCATGAATTTGAAAAGTAACGCAAATAGACTTCCCAGGAATCGTTAAGATTCTTGGGAAGTCTATTTAGTGTGGTTGCCAGTAACGATTGTGGCTAAATTACCAGATTTTCACCCGTTCATCAGGTGCTAAATACATGGCATCTTCTGGTTGAACGTTAAAGGTTGTGTAGAAGTCATCCAAGT
>OMJG01000175.1_pt1 | contig 49138 bp, 40 predicted proteins | sample 1646431 | NCBI WGS metagenome assembly OMJG01 (sample SAMN03771674, study PRJEB25209) | food metagenome | isolation source: Cotija cheese | place: Mexico:Jalisco,Michoacan | collected 2011-12-12 | reverse complement strand
GAAATCTTGACGGGGGAGACGGAGTTCTTGTGTGCGCCGGAGCGTGCGTCGAGGCGGGTGCGGGAGCGGTAGCCGGCATCAGCAAGGTAGCTTAAGTCGGCGGGGTCGGCGGCGAGGGCGTCGCGGGCATCGGCAAGCAAAATGAGTGCTTCGTCGAGTGCCTCTACGAGCGCGGCGGAGTTGGTCTCACACATCTGGCGCACCAGTGCTGGCGAGGTACCCGCTACTCGGGTGCCGTCCTTGAAGGAGCTGGCGGCCAGGGACTGAGCCAAAATTCCGCCGTTGTCGCCTACTACGGCGAGCGCCTCAGCCAGCACGTGCGGCAGGTGGGAGACGCGCGCGACGGCTGCGTCGTGATTAGCCACATGCACCGGAATAGCTTCCGCGCCAGCGAGCTGAATCAGTTTGGTGACATCGGTGAACAAGTCCACCCAGAACTTACCGGGGTTATCATTTTCCACGGCATAATCAAAAGCGATTGCCCACGCGGCCTGCTTAAACAAGCCGGTGTGGGAATGCTTCCAGCCGGAATCCGCGGTGCCCGCCATCGGGTGGGAACCCACGTATTGTGCTTCCAGGCCACGATCGCGTACCAAGCGAAGTACTTCTGCCTTGACGGAGACAACATCAGTGAAACCACACTGCGGGGCGTGTTCTTTAATAGCGTCCAAAATTTCGCCGACCGCATGCATGGGGACGGCTATGACGATCAAGGCGTCGTCGGTAGCCGCGCGCTGCAACGTGGCAACCAAATCATCGGAGGCATCGAAGCCCTCCTTGATGGCCGCACGTGCGCCGGAGGTAGAGCGATTGAAGCCATAAACTGGCTGGCCGTGCGCGGCAACATCACGAAGAAGGGAACCACCGATCAAACCTAAACCGATAATGCAGGTTGGGCGAAATACATCTTTTGAACTCACAGTGACAATTCTGGCACAAAACGACTAATCTCACGCATATGAGCGATGACGATTTTGACGGCTACTCATTCGCCATCACCGCCGCAGTTGGTGAGGGCGTCTGGGATGTGCGCAGCTTTGATGATCCTTTTGAGAATCCGCAGACCTCGGCCAAGGCGGTGAGGCAGTTGCGCGCGGAGGGCGCGGCCTTTGCCATGCTGTGCGTTGACGATGACTACTTTGTGGTTGTTCGCCCTGTTCCGGGCGGTGCGCGTTGGTTTATCTCTGATGCCACGATGGCTGTCGATGATGACTTCGCTGCAGGTGTGCTGGAGGAAGCCGGCTGCGAGATTCCAGACATCGACCCGCAGGACTTAGACGATGTGGACGGCTACGCGGATGGTGACTTCGATATTTTCGCCGACCTGGGCGTGAGCGAAGACCAGCTGGCGGCATACGTGGACAATGATGAGGATTACCCCTCTGACATGCTGCTGCGCATTGCCGGCGAGTTGGGTTTTGGAGATGAGCTCGAAGAAGAAATTAATTCCTAGCGTGCCAGAAGTTTCACAAGGGCCCGGGCTTCCAATGGAGCAGGGGCTGGTGCAGGCAACCCAGCGCATGCACCGCGCGCTGGAGGTTGCCGCGACTACGCCGGCGGGTGATGTGCCCGTAGGTGCGGTTATTTATGGCCCCGATGGCCGGGAGCTGGCCACCGGGGTGAATCGTCGTGAGCAGCTGGCCGATCCAACGGCGCACGCCGAGGTCGAGGCTATTCGCGCTGCCGTGGCCGTCTTCGGTGATGCTTGGCGTCTGCAGGACTGCGAGTTGGTGGTCACTTTAGAGCCCTGCGCCATGTGCGCGGGCGCGGCGCAGGCAGCCCGAGTGGGCTCCGTTGTATTCGGGGCATGGGAGCCAAAGACGGGCGCGTGCGGTTCGCTTGTTGATGTCCTCCGTGCTCCTGGTGCCCTGTTTGTCCCGCAGGTGCGCGCCGGAGTCTTGGAACAGCAATGCCAAGAAATATTGCGTGAATTCTTTGAAGATCTTCGCGGCGGCGCGCGGGAATAATAAGTATTATGACGAGGGTAATACAAACGCTTAAGAATGAAGGAGGCTCACAATGGGCGATTTTGGAAACAAGAAAGACGAGTTCGTAGGCAAGGCAAAGGAAACCTACGGCGAAGCAACTGGCGATGAGAAGACCGCTAACGAAGGCAAGGCAGAGCAGGTAATTGCTGATGCCAAGGAGAAGTTCTCTGACGCAGCTGATTCCATCAAGGACAAGGCCAATGAAGTCCTTGGTTCTTTCAAGAAGGATGAGGACGAAAAGTAAGTAACTAATTTCGTCCAATGCTTCCGCCTTTCGCCGCTGTAGCTCCCCGTGGTGTCATTGACAATGTCACTTGGGTAGCGCAGCGGCGATTTGGTTTCTTTGATCTTGCTGCAGTAACCTTGTTCGCGGTGGCGTGTCCGAGCGGCCGAAGGTGCTCGCCTCGAAAGCGAGTGTTGGGTAACCCCCAACCGAGGGTTCAAATCCCTCCGCCACCGCCAAAATTTCAAGCCTCCCGGGGCATCGTTTTAAGATATTTTTCTTAGCGGTGACCTCGGGATTCTTGTATCTAGACCGCTGGCACCGGCACCATGGTGGGCACAATAACGATGGTAAAGCTGATAGCTACGATGATCAGCACGAAGATACTTAAGACCGTGAAGCGAAGGCGGTCACGGATAACGCCCACGAATTCTCGGATGAATGCGCTGGGAAAGTAATACCATGCAGTCGGTGCGCCAACAACGTGCGCGTGCATTTCTAATGAACGACTAAGCAGCGCTGCGCGAAAGACGTGGTAATTATTGGTCGCTACGACCACGGGCGCGTTCGGTTCTGAGAGGAGCTTCCGAGAAAACCGCAGGTTTTCTTCGGTGGTGCGGGACTCGGTCTCTGCAACCACACGGGAAGGCTCAGCGCCATGCTCAATAAGATAATCACGCATGGCTTCGCCCTCGGGGCGGGGTTCATCAGCGCCTTGACCACCGCTGGTAATAATTGTCGGGCGAGACCCGAATTGTGACTGGACAGCGAAACCACGCTTGAGCCGGGCAGCTAGAAGCGGTGGCACTTTGCCATTGATAAGCCCTGAGCCCAAGACAATGATGGCCTCAGGCTCTGTGCGAATGCGACGACGCTGGTACAGCAGCCAAGCTGCGATGAACGCGGTGAAAGTGAAGCCGAAGTAGAACACAATCAGCATCACTGTCAGGTGCGCGCCGTAACGGAGCATATACGCCGTATCCGTGCTGACGGTATCTGACGGGGCCAGCATGCGCATGGTTGCTGGCAGAAAAAATAGGCCAATACCGGCTAACAGTGCCAATGCATTGCCCAGGGAGCGGCTTTCTTTGCGCAGGATTGTCAGACCCGAATAAAGAAGGAAGATCACGAGCGCGGGATAGCCGATGATGTTGCCGAGCAACAAGACAACACCGGCGATAAGCACCACGATGGTCAGCGGCGCGGGGTTACCGAGGTTGCTAAACCACAGGCCGATACCTAGAGCGAGCAAGCCGGAGCCCATGGCTAAATAGACAGGAGTGGCAATACGCCGACCATCGCGAATGAGCCCAGTGATACCAACAATAAGAAGCAGCGCGCCGAGAATACTTAGGCCAATAACGATGGCTGGTGCGATTGTCATTTCAGTTCCTTCCTCGAGAGCTGTTGTGCAAATTCGAGCCTGCGCCAAGTTGCCCAGTACACCAAGCCAGCAATGATAGACCCGGCGGTGGCTAGGCTATTTGCCGCCAGGTATAAATCCCATTCGATGACCGGATCGCGCAAATCTTGCATTCCAGCGAGATATCCCAAAAGAGCGCCAACAACCAGTGTCATAAACCCACCAATAGACATCAACACGACATAGATAACCCGCAGTTTCGGACGGTATTCCGTTCTTTGAATAGCGCCGTAGCGAAGCAGGACAAGCGCCGCGATGGAACCCACAATGAGTGCTACGAAATCTGCACCGATGGTGTCAGAGAGCCGGTGCCATTTGGCGGTAACAGAATAAGCACCGATGCCTACTGACCAGGTCATTACAATCAACATGGCTAAACCACGGCAGCGATAAGGAACCACTAATATGGCTGCTACCAGCACCGTCATCGCGATAGTCGTGTGTCCGCTGGGGAAAGAATTGTGCGCATAATCGCCGGTTACTTCTACTAATTCTGGCCGCGGCAAGATAAAGCGTTTTAACGCTTGGGTGATCACTTGTCCACCAACAATGACGCCGACCGCTACGAATGCCAAAAGAACTTTCCGGCGCAGCAGCGCGATAAGTCCAATCACTGCGGTGGCGATACCCAGAGTCCAGATCGTGATATCTCCCAGGCCTTCCCACGCTTCATCACTATCAGCTGCCGATGCCTGGTCAGCGCCCCTGAGCGCAGCATTTTCCAATGCCTGCCCCCATAGGAGTCAGCACAGCCACTGCATAAACCGCAGCGAGTAAAACAATGGAGAACCCAAGCAAAGCCCACCAGCGCGGTGCCGACATGGATGAGGGGTTTGTCGGGGTCCTTTGAGTTGAGTTCATTGGGCTTTCTTCGTGGGGGCTATAAAACAAGGCTGAGAGGCGGTAGGGCGGTTAAGTCTAATTAACAGCCTTAGGTTACTTGATGCGTGAAACCCATTGCGGTTCAGACGCTGCCACCTGTTCGAGGAATAGACGTATCCTGAATTCAACCGCGAAACCAGAAGGACTAAGTCATGGGCAGGAACACACTGCGAAAGGCTGCTTCATTAGCAGCATGCTTACTGCTGCTTTCTGCTTGCGAAACTATCCCCGCTGATTCCATTGGCACGCTGGATCGTGCACGTGATGGGGAATTAGTAGTTGGAGTTTCAGAGCACCATCCGTGGACGGATGTTTCAGAAAACGGGGACTACTCAGGGTCTGAAATAGAGCTCATTGAAGGGTTCGCTGAAAGTATTGGTGCAGACGTTCAATGGTACGCCGCCCCCGAATCTGTGCTGGCGGGCAAAATCAAAGAAGACCAGCTAGATGTTGCTATCGGCGGTTTAACCTCTACTTCCCCGTGGTCAACACATATGGCGTTTACTCGTCCGTATACGAAGGTTGATGGGGAAAGCATGGTGATGGGCACCCGGCTTGGAGAAAATGAGCTGCTGGTGGCACTGGAGCGTTATTTGGCGAAGGAGTTTGGTGAGATTTCATGAAGCTCAGGATGGATAAGCTAGGGAAACCAAAGCACGACAGGCTTCCTGAGAAGCTGCAGGACACGATGCACAAGGCTGTGCGTTTAGAGTGGGTCACCATCGGTTTTGTCAGCGTCACTATCATTTTGGTCGGAATTGTTGCCGGGCAATCACAGGCGATGCGTAGCGCGTGGGTAGAAGATATGCTTTCTTTGGTCCCTCCCGTTGCCTTTCTTATTGCCTCGCGGATTATCCGGATAGCGGCCAATAGAAAACAGCCTTATGGCTATCACCGCGCTATTGCGATCGGCCATCAAGCCGCCGCGATGGCGCTGCTCATCATGGGCGGTCTATTGGTCTATGAGTCAATTTCGGCCCTTATAAAGCAGGAAAAACCTCCGATTGGAGTGATAGTCCTCTTTGGCCATGATATTTGGATGGGGTGGCTGATGATTACCATCATGGCTATCACCGCTATCCCGATGGTGATTCTCGGACGAATGAAGCTTCGCCTGGCCAAAGAACTGCACGATAAGTTGCTTTACGCAGATGCTGATATGGCGAAGGCAGATTGGGGTACTGCGGCTGCCACTATTGTCGGCGTGCTCGGTATTGGTCTCGGATTCTGGTGGACTGACTCTATCGCCGCATTAGTAATTTCAGTGTCTATCGTGAAAGACGGAATTACCAATATCAAGGCAGCTGTGTCAGGACTCAGTGATGCTCGTGCCACCCGGTATGATAACTCGGCATTCCATCCGCTCACCTACGACGCCGAGAAACTCGCTCGCGAGACGGGTTGGGTCTTGCAAGCCCGGGCGCGCATTCGCGACCAGGGGCACATCTTCCATACGGAAATGTTTGTAGTTCCAGTATCTGATTACGTGCCTACTCTGGAAGAAACTGGCCATTTGCGAAACCAGATTGAAGAATTGGACTGGAAACTGCAGGATACAGTCGTAGCAGTGGTGGAAGAGCTAGACAACCAACAAGTACCGCCCTCGGATGAGAATCAAGCCGAGAGCGGTACTGGATAGGTTTTCAATCAGCGTAGTTGCAGCTTCATGAGAGTTGTTTCGCTTAAGGGGTGGGTGTTCCTCCGGTAACACCCAGGGTTTCACCGGCAACGTAGCTAGCTTCATCAGATGCTAGGAAGACGTAAGCGCCGGCTAACTCGACTGGATGGCCAGCTCTGCCGATTGGTGCGTGCTGGCCAAAACCTTCAATCTTTTCCTGGGGCTGGCCATGACTTGGCTGCAGCGGAGTCCAAAATGGCCCCGGTGCTACGGAGTTTACGCGGATGCCTTGCTCGATGAGACTCGCTGCCAGCCCTTTAGATAGGTTGTTCATAGCGGCCTTCGTCATGGCGTAGTCCAACAAGGTGGCTGAAGGTTCATAAGCCTGGATCGAGGATGTGAAAATGATGGAAGAACCAGGCTGCAGGTGGGGGATAGCGGCCTTGGTGACGCGAAATGTCCCGTACAGATTGACCTGCATGGTGTGATCAAAATCTTCATCATCAATGTTGGTCAGGCCATCAGCCCATACTTGGCGTGAAGCATTATTGACCAAGATGTCTAGGCCGCCGAGAGCCTCGACGCTTTTTTCCACCAGCGTGCGGCAGTATTCCGCGTCCTTGAAATCGCCTGGGTATGCAAATGCTGTTTGGCCGGTATCTTCAATGGCTTTGATGACACGGTCGGCATCAGGTTGTTCTTCTGGAAGATAAGCAATGGCTACGTCGGCGCCTTCGCGTGCATAAGCAATGGCAACGGCTGCGCCGATACCGGAATCGCCGCCGGTGACCAAAGCCTTTCGGCCCCGTAATCTGCCGCTACCTTGGTAATTATCAAGGCCAATGTCTGCTTGTGGTGACAGTTCAACGTCAAGGCCTGGTTCGGGTTGTGTTTGTTTTTCTGGGTCAACAGTGGGGTATAGCGTACGTGGATCTTCTGGCATTTTCGGTGCCTCTTTCCTCGAACGAATCATTGGACAGCACCCAGCATAGGGACATTAGTGGGAATTTTCGATGTCGTCTTTTTCACCTAGTGGCCACACAACATTGGCGGCTAACGGGATCTGGTGGGATGCACTTTCTAGAATGTGCATGAAGTATCCGGCAGTATTAGGGATAGCAATGACATCACCTGGCTTAACGCCGTGCGGGAAGCGAATACGACGGCGTAAAATGAGCTCGTCTTCGATGCAGTAGGCGCCCACTAAATAGGCTTCAAGTTCTTCGCCTTCAGTCTGATTCACGCTATCAGTGACATGCAGTGGGTCAATTAGAAAATCATCGGATGTCGTGCGGCATTGTGTACGGTTCATTGCCACACCAACCAATGGCAGTCCGTCACTGCGAGTCTTAACAAAGGCCACTTCCGTCAGAATGAGGCCACACCCATCAAGCAAACTCCGGCCGGGCTCCAAGTGCAGGCGCAGCCCGCGATCGATGAGCATCTGCGCAACACCGTCAGCAAGTACGTCCTCAAGCCATGCTCCGCGAACTGGTGACTGGTGGAAAGGGTAGGTGTTGGACAGTGGGTCAGCTTTCCATGTGAAAGGATCGGCATAGCCATCTAATACGGCATTGCGCGCATCGTGGTAGCGAGCCCATTGTTCAGAGGAGTCGATATAGCTCATAGGCACGCCACCTCCGAGATCTATGAATTGGGGTAAATGACCCGAGCTACGGAGAGAATCGATGAGATTGCAACACTCACGAAGGGCAATGGAACGGTCTTTTGCTGCGTAGCCATGAAGGTGAACATGCAACCCGACAATGTCGATGCCAGGGATTGGCGTATTGAGATGTTCTGCCCACTGAGCTGCTCGTTGACCAAAACGCGTTAGCGGCATGGACAAGGGATCGGGAGCTACACGGGGAGCTACCCGCGCAACTCGGCCGGCGGCTAGGTCCGCGATCCGATCAAGTTCATCGCGTGAGTCTGCAGAGATAACAACGCCTTGGGAAATTGCTAGTTCAAGTAGGCGATCCGGTTTAATAGCTGCTGATAAAATGATTCGCTCGCCTAGTACTCCTCGGTCGAGCACTTGCGCCAGCTCACGCTCACTAGCCACGTCAACACCATGTCCTGCATCGCGTACGGTGTCAACGAAAGTTAATGCCTTATTGGCCTTGCGGGCAAAAAAGATTCGGGTATCCACACCCATCTTCTTGCCTGCATTAACTAGCTCATCAATATTGTTTGGAAGCGAGCCCGCATGTAATACGTTGACGGGACTGCCGAACTTCTCAAGTAAGCCCCGGCACGTGGAAGGATCTGACACGAGTTCTTCTGCCCATGACTCGATGCGAGCAGTCAGAGGTGGGATGCCGTGAGCATGGTGGGTGGCGGAACATGCACTGTTTATAACCCGCTGTGCCCAACGAGGGATAACGTCATGCAGGGTTCGTGACAAAGTATCATTTCCTAGCACGACATCTTCAGTCATCCGACCTACCGCAGCTAAATGTTTTTGACCGATGACCGAGCCGTCACGAGATACATCTAAACCTCTTGTGCCAGGACGGATATGAGCGTGGCCTTGCTCAACCAAGCGGCCAATTATGGTTCCGGGAATAACACCAGGTGGTGATATTACAGCGTCAATAACTACCGTGATGTCCAGCTCTTTGACGAGGTCTGTCAGCGGTTCGTTACCGCGGTCAAGGTGGGAGATATCCACCGTTCCCTGTTCGATGAGGGTCTGAAGGTGCATTGCACTTTCGGGTGGCGGGCCAAAAGCGACGCGTTCCATTTCGCGGGCTAACTCCGCGAACCCGTTCAAACTATCGCGGCCTCCGTAAGAAGCGCGTTCCACAATGCTGGGATACATATCGCGCCAAGCAACTCCTAAGCCCCAAGCATCATTTTCTATGCCGGCGCGCTGTTGCACCTGGTACGAGACATCATGAAGGACCGCTTGAAGCTCAGATAGATCTTTGACGCATGATATCTTCTGGGCTCCAGCGTCCAAGATGTCACTGAGATCAATCCCGCTAGTATCAGGCTTAGAAGACATTAGTTGGCCTGTGCGGGTGATGGGAATAAAGACTGCCGGTTGGCATACGCGCGTGATGTCGATAAAGGTTAGCGCGGCTCCCCGTACAAGAACACGGTCGTGTGGCCCGATATCGTCCAGGTTGCTGGCCGGGTATGGAGAAGAAATAAGGCGTACGTTTTCAGGGACATCGTGGTGAGTTAACGCACCAGGCCCGTGCGCAGCATGACCTGTAGCTAACAGCACCTCATCGAAGTGCTCACCATGTACTGTCCATCGGCCGTTTGATTCTGGATCGGGTTCGAGATCTTCGACATGCATTGCGTGTTCCGTGAAACTGCAACCACGAGGTAGATATCGTTTTAAAGCCGCCCACGAATCCGCCAAAAACTCTCCAACCATCCGGCGGGGAGGAAAATCAGTGCCGACACCGCGCGCACGGAGCCATCCATCAAAGCTTCCCAGTTGGGTGCGGATAATAGAAGAGCGAACATTGACCAACCATTCTTCGGGTTGATCGAGACTATAAGCTACGCCAAATCCGTCATCATAGACATGAAGATCTACATCCACCGACCGTTGTCGTGCGAGCTCAAGTAGTTCTTCCGCGGCCCATAATCCCCGTGGACCGCCGCCGATGATTGCCACCTTGATCACAGGTTTTTCTCCACCCAATCGTCGTTGTACATCGTGTCCATGTACCTAGTTCCATCATCATGCACAATCACCACGACATCACTGCCTTCGGCGATACTAGGCCGAAGTTTTTCCACAGCTGCGATAACTGCCCCACCTGACGCTCCTGGAAGGATCGCTTCTGTCCTGACCAATGTGCGGGCCGCGTCAACAGATGCCCGATCTTTAATACGGATAACCCTGTGAGGAGATAGCTGCTTGGAAAGCTCCGGCACCATGCCAGCACCAAAACCGGGAAGGTGGCGGGTGCCCGGATGGCCATCGAAAAGAACTGAACCTTCTGCATCTACTGCCGTGACCTGGGTCGCCACATTGTTCGAAGCAACATAGTGCAGGCAACCGCCGATCGTTCCTGTGGTGCTAACCGCTACCAGCAGATGATCCGGCGCGTGACCCAGCTGAGCCACAATTTCTGTCATTGTGCCCTTATCGTGCGCTACAAACGCCGCTGTATTGGAATATTGATCCAAACAGACGGCCTCCGGCATCTGCTCAAGTAGCTGAGCCACGCGAGCCCGACGCGCAACAAGCCAATCGCCGGTCTCAGGATCTGGTTCAGTGATTTGATGCACCACAGTTCCAAGCGCTTTCATATGAGCGACAGTAGTACGATTCGCGCGCGGGTCCACAACGCAGTGAAAAGTCCAATCACCCAGCACAGCTTCACGTGAAAGCGCGATACCCAGGTTTCCCGAACTAGACTCGACGACCGTGGCCCCAGGATTGAGACTGCTGGCCGTGACCATGGCACGCGCTGTTCGGTCCTTAGCGCTGCCACCCGGATTGTAAGCCTCTAGCTTCGCCCACAGATTGAAATTCCAATCTCGGGCCAGTCTATCGAGCCTAACAAGTGGAGTATTACCAATGGCATCAGCGATAGTGTGACCGGAGTTACGTATCATGCATGCGATCATACAGGGCTTCAATGGGGGAGCCCGAATGGAAATGTGAGTGTAAACTATCCCGGAACGTTTGATGGGAGGTACTTTCTCCCAAAAAGTGTCGATGCAGTAGAGGGCATTTGCATTAGCTGTGAGTTCTAAAAAAGGGGCGCGCGATTCACATTGCGTTTAATGGACGATTGCCGTGGTCTCTCGATCATTCAATTTGCTTATGTAATGAAGTGAAGCTGAGTCCGATAATTACTTAGTAACAGATTCATAAAGATCATTTGGAAGTAAAGGAATCTTAGGCATGAAGATCACCCGCCTCGCAGTAGCAGCAGCTGCCGTTTCACTCACTTTGGTCGGCACGGGTGTCGCACAGGCAGACACCACCAAGGAACATACCACCACTGAGGCGACTGCCACCGCAGAAGCGTCTAGCGAGGAGTCATCTTCCCAGTCCTCTTCTTTGAGCAGCACCGATGAAAATGTCGACTCCGATAAGGACGGCGACAAGGATGACGCCAAAGAGCAAGACGAGTTTGAGCAGCCTAGCTCCCAGGCCATTGAAGATAACGCCGGCCCATTCGCGCCACTGCTGCTGGCTATCATGCCGACTCTTGGTGGCTTCTTCGGAATCATCGACCAGCTCGTGGGCTTCCTCAGCCTGATCGCTGGTCCAGCGCTCAACGCGCAGTACTCCGCTAAGTAGGCCTTGGTAAAGTATGACCGATGCGCGTGGCGTTGGGCGCGCCTCGCACTCTGTGCGCAGACATAAAATCTGCGTAGAGGAGAATAGATTTAACCGGGACATGGTCTGGGAAATTTCCGTGACAACAATCCATGCCTAAACTAGGGGTTCTAGTCTTTTCTAAGCCTTAGGGTTCATTTTCTGTTGTCTGGTTGAAGGTAGTTTGTCACTGTGGCTAAGTTTCTTTTCCGCGTAGGTCGCTGGTCGTACCTCAACAAGTGGAAAGTCATCATCGCGTGGGTTCTGTTGCTCGCAGGAGTCGGCGGCGCAGCGGCAGCGCTGATGAAGCCCATGACTTCAGAGTTCTCTATCTCCGGTACCCCGGCGATTGAGGCAACGTATCGCACGGTGGAACTTTTCCCTGAAGGTGGTAACCCCGCCAATGCGGCCTCCGTGAACTTAGTGTTCAAAGCCCCGGACGGGGAGAAGCTTTCAGATCCAGAAAATTCTGAAGCCATTGATGAGGTGATTACTTACCTCGAAGACAACCTGGCCATGGGCGATACCATGCGCTTTGGTAATCCGATTGAGTTTTCGCCGGAATTTGAACAAGGCGTCGTTGACCAGTTCACAGAGATGGGTCTGCCAGAAGAAGCCGCGCGTGAAGACGCTGACAACCTGTCCATGGTCAATGAAGATGAGACCATCGCGTACACCACCTTCAACTTTGATGCGGAAAGCCCATACTCGGTTGAGCAGTCCGACAAGGATATCGTTACTGATGCGATGAACATTGGGCGTGACTTGGGGCTCCAGGTGGAGGCCGGCGGTGCTGGTTTCGGCGATGAAATCGCGGTGAATACCACCTCAGAGCTCATCGGTCTTGGCGTTGCGTTCTTGGTTTTGATCTTCACCTTCGGCTCTTTGGTGTCCGCAGGTATGCCGCTGATTTCCGCAGTGATTGGCGTGGGCCTAGGCTCGCTGGGTTTGTTCATTGCAACGCACTGGGTTGAGCTCAACAACATCACTCCGGTTCTGGCTGTGATGATTGGCCTGGCGGTGGGCATTGACTACGCACTTTTTATTTTGTCGCGCTACCGCTCAGAGCGTGAGACCAAGGATGGGCCGGATGCAGCCGGTATGGCTGCCGGTACGGCTGGTTCCTCAGTGGTCTTCGCTGGTGCCACAGTGTTCATTGCGCTATTCGCGCTGATTGTTGCCAATATCGGCTTCCTCACCGCCATGGGTCTGGCCGCGGCCGGAACCGTGGCCATTTCCGTGGTCGTTGCACTGACCCTCATCCCGGCGCTACTGGGCGTGCTGGGCGATAAGGCTTTCGCGGGCCGCATCCCAGGTGTGGCGGGTAACCGACGCCGCGCGAAGAAGAATAAATCCAACAAACAGGACATGAAGTCCTCGCAACTGGCGAATGAAGTTGGCGTTGCAGGCGATCAAATCGCAGATGCGGAGTTTGGTGCTGCCGCGCCAGCTGAAGCTGAACCACCTAAGGGCAAGTTCCGCATGACCCCAACCATGGGCAACCGTTGGGTGCGCTTGGTGCGCAAGATGCCGGGCGTCGTCATGGCTTTTGTGGTGCTGAGTTTGGGTGCACTGTCCGCGCCGGTGCTGAACATGGAATTGTCTTTGCCAGCAGATACCACCTCTAATCCGGATACCACGCAGCGTAAAGCAGCTGACTTGCTATCGGAAGGTTTCTACCCAGGTATCAACGGTCCATTCTTGGTCATCGTTGATGCGGAGAACATCAACACTGAATCGGCAGCACTGCAGCCACTGATGGCAGCGCAGGGCGAAGATTCCACAGTGGAAGAACAAGCACAGCTGTCGTCATATATGTACACCGCGGATGCGCTTAAACGTGTCGGTGGAGTGCGCCATGCGCAGATTGTGGGCTTGAGCGAAGACGGCCAAGCAGCGCAGATTATGGTCTCCCCGCAGACTTCCCCAACTGATGTGGCAACCGTTGGCGTGGCCAGCGCGTTGCGTGAGGCTACCAGTCGCATTGAAGATGCCACCGGCGCGGAACTCGGCATGACGGGTCTAACTGCAGTGCAGCTGGACATCACGGAACGCTTGGAAGAAGCGATGCCGCTATATCTGGCCCTTGTGGTGGGGCTGGCTATTTTACTGCTGTTCTTGGTCTTCCGTTCTCTACTTGTCCCGCTGGTCGCAGCACTCGGCTTCCTATTGTCCGTGGGCAGTGCCTTCGGACTGACTGTTCTGGTGTGGCAGGAAGGCCTGTGGGATTTGGTTCCTGCGCCCGGTCCGTTGATTTCCTTCATGCCAATCTTCCTTATCGGCGTCACCTTCGGTTTGGCTATGGACTATCAAGTATTCTTGGTCACCCGAATGCGTGAGCACTACTCGCACACGGGAGGTGAACCATCGCCGGGCTCGCCGTATTCGGGTGTGGATGAATCCACCATCGTCGGCTTTACCCAAGGCGCACGAGTGGTCACTGCCGCGGCCATCATCATGATTTCGGTCTTCGTGGCGTTTATTAACCAGCCGCTACCGTTCATTCAAATCTTCGGTTTCGCACTGGCGGTTGCCGTATTCTTCGATGCCTTCTTCATCCGAATGTCGCTGGTTCCTGCCACCATGTTCCTCATGGGCAAAGCCACGTGGTGGCTTCCAAAGTGGATGGATAAGGCAATGCCGCCGCTAGATATTGAAGGCACGGCTCTGGAAAAAGAGTGGGAAGAGAAAGAGCGGGCACAGCGTACTGAAGAGCAAGACCTTTCAGCCAAATAGGCCTGGGATAGTCCGTGAAGGAACACAGATTAGACTAGGTGGCTATGAGCCATGAGCACTCTGATGATCTTTCCTTTGATGTGACTACCCGCTTGGGCGATGGTAGCCCCGGCAAGCACGGCCGCACTGGTGTTATTCACACCCCACATGGGGATATCCAAACCCCGGCGTTTATCCCTGTTGCAACCAAAGCAACCGTAAAGACGCTAACCCCTGAGCAGATTAAATCCACTGGTGCGCAGGCTATTTTGTCCAATGCCTACCACCTGTACCTGCAGCCAGGTCATGATATCGTGGATGAAGCAGGTGGCGTCGGCGCCTTTGAAAACTGGGAAGGGCCCACCTATACGGACTCCGGCGGATTCCAGGTGATGAGCTTGGGCGTGGGCTTTAAAAAGGTCCTTGCCATGGACGTGGCTAAGTTGACCGAAGTCGATATCCGCGCGGCAAAGAAAGAGCGCCTTGCGCACGTGGATGAAGACGGCGTTGATTTCCGTTCCTTCATTGATGGTTCCAAGCACCGTTTCACACCAGAGGTTTCCATGCAGATTCAGCATGGCCTGGGCGCGGACATCATGTTTGCCTTTGATGAGCTGACCACGCTGGTGGATACTCGCGTCTACCAGGAACAGTCTGTTGAGCGCACCCACCGGTGGGCAAAGCGTTGTTTAGATGAGCATGAACGTTTGACCAATGAGCGCACCCACCGCCCGAAACAGTCGTTATGGGGAGTTGTGCAGGGGGCACAGTATGAAGACCTGCGCCGTCAGGCCACCCGTGGGCTGGTTCAGCTATCAGAGCAGGCAGAAGCAGAGGGCAAGCGTGGCTTTGGTGGCTTCGGTCTGGGTGGTGCTCTGGAGAAAGAAAACCTGGGCACCATCGTGGGCTGGTGCTGTGATGAGCTGCCAGAAAACAAGCCACGCCACCTGCTGGGTATCTCAGAACCAGATGACATGTTTACAGCGATTGAGGCCGGTGCTGACACCTTTGACTGTGTCGCGCCAACTCGTCTGGGTCGCCGTGGTGGCGTGTACACCCTTGATGGCCGCATGAATTTGATGGGCGCGAGGTTCAAGCGTGACTTCCGCGGAATCGATGAAGAATTCGGTGGATACGTATCGGAGAATTACTCTCGCGCGTATATCCACCACCTGCTCAAAGCCAAGGAATTCTTGGCGGGAACCTTGTGCACCATCCACAACCTGCAATTTATGATCAGCCTGGTTGATAACATCCGCAAGTCCATCGATGGCGGCTACTACGAGGCCTACCGCGATGAATTCATGGGACGGTACTACGCCAACAAGAAGTAGCGGGATTAACCCAAGAGTGCGTTGAAGACCTCGGTGCTGGACGGGTGGGTATAGATGCCATCGCCAAGCGCTGAGGCCGGAATCTTTTGGCGCATTGCCACTGCTACGAAGTTGATGAGCTCTTGGGAATCAACGCAGTACAACGTTGCGCCTAGGATCTGATCATCTTCCACATCGATGATGAATTTCGCTACACCTTCTGGCGTGCCCAAAATTTTCGGGCGCGGCATGATGGGAATATCGGCGATCTTTTTAAACCGCACCTCCGCGGTGTGCCCGCCGGAGGCAGCGTTATCTTTGGCGTCCTGCTCGCCCATGCCAATCGTGGAAACCGGTGGATTAATAAAGGTGGTGGTTGGGTATAACCGTCCAGTGGCTACCCGCGAGCCATCGCCCCAGCGATCCGAGGTGATCACGCGGTGGTCGTCATAAGAGATATAGGTAAATTGCGGACCCCCGGTGACATCACCAGCTGCGTAGACACCTTCGACGTTCGTGCGCAGGTGCTCATCCACGGCAATCGCACCGCGTTCCGTGGTATCGATTCCAGCGGATTCTAATCCCAGGCCCTCGGTGGCGGGAGTACGGCCAATGGAAAAGAGCACGTTGGTGGCATCGATGGCATGTTCACCGCCATCCTCCGAGTAACGCACTTTGATACCGTCATCGGTATCGTGCAGCTCCGTGACATCAGCGCCATTGATAATGGTGATTCCTTTGGTTTCTAAGTCGGCTTTGACCTCTGTGGCAACATCCTCATCGAAGGCTGTGCCGAATTTTGCCCCGCGGTCCAAGATGGTGACCTTCGTGCCAAACTGCGTGAACATGGTGGCAAATTCCATACCAATCGGGCCACCGCCAACGATGACCAAAGAATCTGGCGTGGAGTCTAAATGCTGCGCACCGGTGGAATCTATGACGCGAGACGAATCTACACCTGGAATATCAGGGATGACGGGGGTCGAACCGGTATTGATAATAATCGTGGTCGCAGTGATAGCCAGCTCTTCTTCACCGCCGGTGACCAGCACTGAATGCGAACCGGTGAATTCAGCGTGCCCGTCGACAACAAGCACGCCGGAGTCATCGGCAAGCTCCTTGTTGACCTTGTTCAAGGTGGCGATAAAGCTATCGCGGTGCTGAACCGAACCTTCGTAATTCACGCCGCGCTCGGAGTCTACCAGCATGGTCTTGGTCGGGACACACGCAATATTGATGCAGGTGCCGCCGTACATCTTCGGGGACTGCTCCACCAAAATAACGCGGTCGCCGTGCTCCGCGCGGTTCATGGCGATGGTCTTGCCGGCCTTACCAAAACCGATAGCCAGCACATCCGCGGTAGTTTCAGCCTGATTAGTTGTCGTTGCCATAAAATCCCTGCCCTTTCATAAAAAGAAATGGCTTGGCGAGCCACTAAACGTTGCTACACCAAGCCTAATCACATACGGGGCGGGAGTTATTTACACCGGAAGCAAAATGACGCTTCCGGGTTGGATGAGACTTTTTAGTTCAAGCCCTTGCCTCGATAGGTACTTCAGCAGGATGAAGCACCATCAAACAGCTATAGCGCGTTTGCGTTCCAAGGCTTCTGCGGAATACCGAACCAGTCTGATTATAAAAAGCACCAAGAATATTCCGCCTAATATGGCTGCGACCGTGAGCATGCTGTGAGCTTGATCAATCAATCGAAATGCTTCGCTAGGATCACTGCCTGCCTCCAGTGACAGGCGAGCGCCGTGTAGTTCATTGAATGCCATGACAAAAGCGACGCTTGCTACAGTCAGCGAGAATATCTCACATAATAATAAGATGATTCGCATAATTTATCCTATATTGTGGCACTGCTCGCCACGGTATTGGTCTGCGACGAAAAGGCGCGCACATTGCTTTGAGCCGGACTGCACGTAAACATTCTGGGGTCCAGTGTCCGCAGCTGCTCCGAAGCTGCATCCAATGTGCTTAGAACCCACAAAAGTCCGGTGAATTCGGCTTCCGGTACGATTCTGATAATCAACTCTCCAATTGCAGATCGTTGAAGGTACACGATATTGAGAGCCTTCCGACTGGATGTAATTTCCAGAACCAATGATTCTATGTTGAAGTTCGCCTGTAGTTACGTGGAAAGTATTTCCTCTGAATGTGAATGAAAAGCCGTTGATAGGCTGGTAGCCCGATGCGCTGAGTGGCCGGATCAGGCTCCCTGAAGCATCTGTATCCTCGGGAACGTAATTGTATCCGGTTGGATCATCGCTTTGTGTTTCGCCACCATCAATTATCTGGTGGAGCCCGTCTGCTGTGGTGAGCCCGGGTGATGTTGTGCGGTACTCATCGGTTTGAGCGCTCGCAAAAATTGGCGAGTACATAGTGATTAATACAAGCGCCGATATAGAAGTGAAGAGCTTTTTCATGGCATTGCCCCCTTGAATGTGAATTTATGAGATCGGATGAGCTGGTTCGCTAACTTGCCGCGGCAGTGTAGGGCTGCGAGACGTATACTGAGTCAAACTTTCGATTGAGGTTAGTCCATCCTAAGTTGCATGTTATTCAATCGGTGTGGCGCCGTCAAGCGTTCTAGGTCACTTATTTAGCGAGGTTCCAACGTTTGGCCAGCGGTGATTGCGAAATTGGTATTGGCTCTAAAATGCTGGGATATCGGCCGGTGCTTTCCGATTATCGGGATAGTGGCGATTGCTATTAGCCTTCATAGTGGTCGAGTATGGTTTCTGTGAGGGGGGATGCGCCGACATTCAAGCGATACCAGCTATCCGAAATGCCCATGGCAACTCGACCGAAACGGCATGTCGAATCTGGTGAATATTTGGAGGAAGCGCATCACTGAGCACTTCTTGTACTTTTAGCTCAGAACATTGCCAGAATTTATTCACACCGGAACGTAATCTTCGCGCTTTTTCACCCAGGCGATCACTCGGGTGGTCACCGGCAAGAGCACAATTTCAATGAGTGTCTTCCAGAAAAAGCCCACGGCGACGTAGTTGATGAAGCCGCCGACGGAGTCGACACCGATGACGGACGCGGCGATGGCGCAAAACAGCAAAGTGTCGCCAAATTCACCAACAACGGTCGAGGCAATCAAGCGGGTCTTCAAACCGCCTTCGCCAGAACGTTTCTTCATCGTGTTCATGATCCAGGCGTTGAGCAGCTGGCCCACCAGGTAGCCCGCCAGAGAAGCCAGAACAATTTGTGGCACCAGGCCTAAGGTCGCAGCGAAGGCTTCTTGGCCTTCATAGAAGCTTGCCGCAGGCAGCCAAATAGCGATATAGAAACACACCACGGCCAAAAGCGCCATGCAAAAGCCTATGTAGATAGCGCGCCGGGTCGATTTAAAGCCGTAGCACTCAGCCAGGACGTCGCCGACGATATAGGCCAGAGGGAATAAGAAAAATGCGCCGTCTGTGATCAGAGGGCCAAGTTCCACGCCTTTGGTGGCGTTGATGTTGGAAATGAGGAAGACGACGACAAACACCGTGACCAACCACGGATACAGAGTGGACTGTACCGGGATGAATCGGATGCTCTCGCCGCCATTTTCAGCGGTTGCGGTTGCCGATTTACTTGTCATGGAATACATCTTCGCACTTGGAGTCGTAACCTGGAAATTATGGAAAATCCGCCACACAACAAATCTCAACCTCATGGCGCCGAGCACGAGCACAGGCCGAACTCGCGCACCGGCACCAGCTCTGGCACTGGCGCTGGCCGTTATGCGCCGAGCCCTTCTGGTGATCTGCATTTTGGAAATCTACGCACTGCTGTGTTGGCGTGGTTGTTTGCGCGCAGTACCGGCCGGCAGTTCCTGATGCGGGTGGAAGATATTGATCAGCAGCGCTCTTCTATGGAATCGGCACAGCGTCAGCTCGATGATCTTGCGGCATTGGGTATTGAGTGGGATACGAAGGTCATCTACCAGCATGATCGCTACGGTGCTTATGAGGCCGCGCTGGCGAAGCTACCGCACTATGAGTGTTATTGCTCGCGCAAGGATATCCAGGAAGCAGCGCGCGCACCGCATGCCATTCCGGGGCAATATTCGGGCACATGTCGCGATTTAAGCGATGCTGAAAGGGAAGAAAAGCGAGCATTGCTTGCCGATACCTCCCGCGTCCCCGCCCTTCGCCTGCGCGCCGAGGTGTCCAGTTTTACCGTCCATGATGAATTGTTGGGAGAGTACACCGGCGATGTCGATGACATGATTTTGCGTCGCGGCGGCAACGCGAATCAGATTGGCCCGCTGGGTTCGGACTGGGCATATAACCTGGCAGTGGTGGTTGATGACGGTGACCAAGGTATTGACCAAGTCGTACGCGGTGATGACCTGTTGTCCTCCGCGCCACGGCAGGGGTATTTAGCCACATTGTTGGGCTATGACGTCCCAAATTATGTGCATGTCCCGCTGGTTCTTAACTCTGCAGGCCAGCGCCTGGCCAAACGCGATGGTGCAGTGACCTTGCGGGAGGTGCTGGAAGATTCTTCGATCGAATCCGTTATCGGGCAGCTAGCCAGCTCCCTTGGATATGAGGGGACCACTACGGCGGAAGGGCTAAAAGAGGCATTTGACCCGGTCGAATTTGCAGCAACGGATGCTGCACGCAGCCCATATACCTGGACCAACCCGAGCTAGTCCACCACGCCAAGTTACTCTCCAAGCCTCAAAACAGGCTTCGCCGATCCATATAAAGGGATGCACACATGGACGTTTTAATGATCCTTACTGGGCTGCTGTTCGCCACAGTATTCTCAGTTGCTTTGGGCAACAGAACCGGTTTGCCATGGCCGGCGCTACTGACGCTGGTTACCACCGTGGTGGTCTTTATCCCGGGTTTCACTACGTTCACGGTGCCCTCGGAGCTGATTCTTCCTATCTTCCTACCGCCACTGTTATGGGCATTGGCGCGGCGCACCTCATGGGGCGTGATTCGGGAGCAATGGCGAACTATCGTGCTGCTCTCTGTCGTTTTGGTGATTCTCACCACCGCCGGCGTGGGCTTGGCTGCATGGTACTGGCTGCCAGGAATCGGTCTGGCGGGCGCCATTTTGATTGGTGCTGCTATCGCACCACCAGACCCGGTAGCGGTGGAAGCCGTGGCGGAACCGGCAGGTATTCCGCACCGCATTACCACCTCGCTGCAGACCGAGGGGCTTTTCAATGATGCCGCCTCCATCGTGTTGTTCCACCTGGCGCTGTTCGCGATTACGGAGGGCAATGACTTATCTGTAGCCAGCGGCGTTATGAACTTCGTGTACTCGTCTGTCGTGGCCGCGGTGCTGGGTTTGGTCATCGGTTTGGTAGCAGCGTGGTTTATGAAGCACATTGATGACTCCACCGCGCGTAATGCCCTGACCTGGGTGGTGCCATTCGGTACCTACATCACCGCGGAGTATTTGGAAGCATCCGGCGTGATTGCCGTGGTGGTCGCCGCGATTGAGCTCAGCTCCCGCGCACCTTTGATGGCGGAGGACCGCTCTTCGGGGCAGAACTTCTGGGAGACAGCTGAGTTGCTTTTTACCGGCGTCGCTTTTGGTCTCATTGGCATGTCCGTGCGTGACGCAATTGGTGAGGTCGGCTCAGATCTCTGGCATTCCGTGTTCGTGGGCGTCGGTTTGTCACTGGTTGCCATCGTGATTCGCGGGGTGTGGATGTACATTGTCTGCCTCATCAACAAAAAGACCAATCAGCGGCGCAGCGCCCCAACCAGGCTGCAGGAAGTCCTGCTGATGACATGGTCGGGCATGCGCGGACTGGTGACACTAGCGCTGATCTTGTCCATCCCAACAGGCACCCTGGCATATCACCACGAGCTTGCGATTATCGCGCTCACCGTCTTGCTGGTCACCATGGTGATTCCAGGACTACTGTTGCCATGGCTGATGAATCAGCTGTCGCTGCGCTCTCAATCCGAGGCTGCTGAGGATGCCATGCGTGCTGCTGTCTCTGAGCGTTCCCGCCAAGCGGCGATGACAAGCTTGCGCGAATGCGCCGACAATCTGGATCCTGAAATCGCTGTCGCGGTGGATAGCTGGTTTGAAGAAAACCTCGGCGCCGGCGACCTTTCCTCCGATGAACGTGGCGTGCGTATGGAAAAGCTCAAACGCGCCCGCACTGAGGCGAGCAAAGCCCGCGAAGTCGCTTTGCTCGCCTCCCAGGCGGAGCTTCTGCGCATGCGCAAGACCAGGGAATTTAACCCTGTCATCGTGGATGAAATCCTCGGCGAAGTCGACCGCGCGCTGCTAACAGTCAAAGACCGGAAGTAGCGCAGCACTTCTGGCTACACTGGCAGCCATGGATGGGCAGGGAATTTATGAATACGCCGAACTCGACAAGAGTATGGACTATCTGTACGAGTTCTTTGACAAGGACCTCAAAGACCGCCTCGACACCGAACGCCAATTTATCCCCGAAGGACTCGAAGACCTGATCGGGGATAACTCACTGCTCGACTACATCTGGCTGTGGATCAAAGACACCGGACCGCGCGGATTTCGCCAATATCTCTTTGACGGTGGCTATGAAGTATCCGAAGTCACGGAAGCTTTCTTGGCCAAGCGCCAAGAGTGGGGAATGAACACCCCACCGCATTTGGAATGGCTGGAACAAGATGAGTTCGACGCCGAATCTTTGAAGGTTTGATTTGAAGATTTAATTTGAGCGTCTAATCAACCCTTTTTCTAAATCCCTGTCGAAGTCGTGTTGTACTACGCAGGTCTTGTTGTTCTCCGGTGCAGCCGATGCGTGCCTTTGAAATCACCCCGAAAACTTAAAGGGGACCCCGCGCACCCGTCAGAGCCTGCTGACCCTTGCTGCATTCCTGCCCTGGGGGAGTTCACAGGATGTACGCCACGCGGAATCCTGTCCTAGAGCCTAGCGCTTGGTTGGCTTCAATATCAAATGAAGAAAATAGCGCCGAAATAGAAAGGGAAATAGCCGCGCTCGCGGGGCGGCATCACGGGAACAAGGCCACGGAAGGATTGAAGAAAGACTATGTACGGTTCGTGTTGGTGGTTTAAACGCAGAAAGGTGTGATGACCTGCTGATTTTGTTTCAACTTACCCGTGCTGATAATGTTTCTTCTCGGAGGATTCGACTAGCGGCCTATGTCACACGCCTGGAACGCGTGCGGGGCTCACGCCCCTCGTGGGTTCAAATCCCACATCCTCCGCCAGAGAAAATCTCGGGCTACTGCGAAAGCGGAAGCCCGAGATTTTTTGTTTTGCATCGGGTAGGCTTGCGCTGATGGTGCCTGCAAAAACGGACGCCCGCAAATGCGGGGATGTGCGCACAGCGGTTGTATTAATTGGCTACTATTGGACTCCACATAGGGCCTTATACAGAACCGAAAGGTAGGCGAGCACGTCTCATGTCGCTGCTTGAACTTGACTCTGATCAGCTAAAAGAATTAGCTGACCGCACTCGTAAAAATTATGAAGAGCTCAAGGCCAAGGGCCTCAAGCTTGACCTCACCCGCGGTAAGCCATCCGCTGAGCAGCTGGATTTGGCTGATGAACTGCTTACTTTGCCGGGTAAGGACAACTACAAGGACAAGAACGGCGCGGACCTGCGTAACTACGGAAATGCTGAAGGCATCGCGGATATCCGTGAGCTGTGGGGCGAGCTAATCGGTGTGAACCCAGCGCAACTGCTGGCCGCTGATTCTTCTTCCTTGAACATGGAATTTGATCTGGTGTCTTGGTCCTGCGCATTCGGCAACAATGACTCTCAGCAGCCGTGGTTCGCGGATGAAGCGCGCAAGTGGATTTGTCCTGTGCCAGGCTACGACCGCCACCACACCATCTCTGAGCAGTTCGGTTTTGAAAACGTCACCGTGCCAATGCTCGAAGACGGCCCAGATGTTGACGCTATCGCTGAACTGGTCAAGGACCCATCGGTTAAGGGCATGTGGGCTGTTCCAATGTTCTCTAACCCGACTGGGGTGACGTTTAGCAAGGAGAGCATCGAAAAGCTTGCCTCCATGGAGACCGCCGCACCGGACTTCCGCATCATGTGGGACAACGCGTACGCCGTGCACACCCTGACTGAGGAATTCCCAGAAATCATCGACGTGCTCGACATTTCTGAAAAGGCCGGCAATCCGAACCGCTTCTGGGTGATGTCTTCAACTTCGAAGATCACCTTCGCAGGCGCGGGCGTGGCCTTCTTTGCTTCATCCAAGGCAAACTTGGACTGGTACCTGTCCATCGCGAACACGCGCGGTATTGGTCCAAACAAGCTCAACCAGCTGGCACACGCGAACTACTTTGGCTCAGCTGAAGGCGTACGTGCTGTGATGCGCAAGCACTCCGGCATCCTTGCGCCGAAGTTCACCGCTGTGCAGAACATCCTGGAAGAACGACTGGGCGAATACGAGGTTGCACGTTGGACCAAGCCTGAAGGCGGCTACTTCATCTCCATGGATGTCATTGATGGCACTGCTTCCCGCGTGTGGGAACTGGCCAAGGACGCCGGCATTGTGCTGACCAAGGCTGGTTCTGCTTTCCCTGGTAATGATGACCCGAATGACCGCAACATCCGCCTAGCGCCTTCCCTGCCACCACAGGAAGAAGTTGAAGAGGCCATGGATGGCGTGGCTACCTGTGTTCTGCTCGCCGCAATTGAGAAGTTAGGTGCCTAAATTAACCGCGAGGAAACTGCTGTTTGGTTAGACCAGATAATCCCTGCTGACCTTGAATTTAAGAAGGTCAATGGCAGGCAGCTTGGTTTGGCGGCGTTAGATGATGAACAAAACCTTGCCGTGACCACCCAGTTCGCCGATGTGAACACGGGGTTGGTCAAGCAAGGAACTGAGATGGCCGTGCGCTGTGAGCTGCTAGCCGTGGCGCGCGCACCGCAGGCGGCTGTTGCCGCAGCGATAGTGGGCGTGGCAGAGAAACTCGAAAGCGCAGGCGGCGTGCTTCCTGCACAACCCGGCGTGCTGCTGCCTAATATTGCCTCCCCGCTGGAAGACGCCGCCGACATCACCGTCTCCCACGCCATGCTGATCGCCCCATATTTGTGGGGCGGTCCATCCCCGCAGGTCCAAGAGGAAGAACGGCTGACTTTGGCATTGCAGGTAGTCATGCTGACTGATGCCGAATACGCCTACGCCGTGGATGAAGGCGTACCGGCGGTGCAGCAGGCGGTTGCCGAACAAGGCATTGACATTTTGGACTGGACTCGGGCGGATTCCTAGCCCAATTCGAAGAAGGTAGAATCAGCGTCGTGGCTTTATACCGGAAATATCGTCCAGCGACTTTTGCTGAAGTAGTTGGGCAGGAACAAGTAACCCAACCGCTCTCGGCAGCACTTGATTCAGGGCGCATTAATCACGCGTACCTATTTTCCGGTCCGCGCGGCTGTGGCAAAACCTCATCCGCGCGCATTATGGCGCGTTCGCTCAACTGTGTTCAGGGGCCAACGTCAACCCCGTGTGGGGAGTGCGCCAGCTGTGTTTCCCTGGCCCCTGGTGGCCCGGGAAACCTTGACGTAACTGAGCTGGACGCGGCATCGCACAACTCGGTGGAAGACATGCGTGAGCTGCGTGAGCGTGCCTATTACGCGCCGGCGGATTCCCGCTATCGTATCTTCATCATCGATGAGGCCCACATGGTGACCAACCAGGGCTTTAATGCCCTGTTGAAGATTGTTGAGGAACCACCAGAGCATCTCATCTTTATTTTTGCGACCACGGAACCGGACAAGGTCATTGGCACCATCCGTTCCCGTACGCACCATTACCCATTCCGCCTGCTGACTCCTCCCGCGATGAAGGGCCTGCTGGAGCGCACCGTTGCTGCGGAAGGCCTGTTCGTTGAGGATTCCGTCTACCCGATGGTCATTGCCGCCGGCGGCGGGTCCCCGCGTGACACGTTGTCTATCCTGGACCAGCTGCTTGCCGGTTCGGGTCCCAACGGTCTGACCTATGACATTGCGCGTCCACTGTTGGGCGTCACGGATGTCACCTTGCTGGATGACACCATTGCCGCGCTGGCGCAGGGCGATAAGGCCGCGCTGTTTAAGCACGTCGATTCCGTGATTGAAGCCGGCCACGAACCGCGTCGCTTCGCCGTCGACTTGCTTGAACGTCTGCGCGATTTGATGATTTTGCAGGCCGTTCCCGACGCGATTGCCGCCGGGCTTGTCGATGCCCCCGTGGACCGCGGCCAGACCCTCACCGAACAAGCGCAGCTATTCAATGGTGCCCAACTTGCGCACTATGCCGCCACCGTCAACGAACAAATCGGTGCCCTGCGCGGCGCGACCTCCCCGCGCCTGCTGCTAGAAATCCTGTGCGCCCACCTGGTCATGGCTCCGACCTCCACCGACGTTGCTGCCTCCAGCGCGCCCGCCCAAGGCACGCCTCAGCGCAACAGCCAACAGGCCGGTCAACCTGGACAGCCTGGTCAATCCGGCCAGTCCTCCGCAGCCGCGTCTGGTTCTAGCTCCAACAACGGCGCCACCGGCCTTGCCGCCGCCCAAAAAGCCGTCGCCGAGATCGCCGCCCGCCGCGGCCAAAAGCGCGAGCAAGCACAACCCGGCCAACAAAACCAGGCCGGCCAGCAGCAACAGCAGCGCCAGCCGATGCCAAACCAGCCAGCGCAGCATCCCGCACAGCAGCCTGCTCAACAACAGCCGTCGCAACAACAACCTGCGCAGTGGCAGCAGCCTGAACCGCAGAACGCTGTGCAGCAGCACACAGAACAGCAAACTCAGGCACAGGCACAGCCAGCGCCGGAGCAGTCTGCGTCTCAGGTAAGCCAGCAGCCGGTTCATGAAGCTCTACGGCAAGCATCTGCGCAGCAAGAGTCACACGCTCAGGATGCAAGCGATGAATCTTCTGCTTGGCAGCCTGAGCAGTCCCAGAATGAACCGTCTGCTTCGGAGACCGCCGAGTCTGCTGAGCCTGTTGAGCAGTCGCAGGAGTCGCAGTCGCCTGCGGAGCCAGTTCCTACGACAGCCCCTGGTGCGGAACCGGTTGCAGAACAATCCGCCGAACCTGTTGCCGAACCGGCAGGTGAGGCAACACCGGCTGCGGCGGCGTCTGATCCGGATGAGTTGGTGGAACAGCTGCGCAATGATTGGCAGCGTCTGCGCGCGAGCGTGTCCAAGCGCAACAAGATTGCGGGCATCATGCTCACCGAAGCACGGGTCTTGGGACTCAAAGACGATACGTTGATTTTGGGACACACCACTGGTGCATTGGCGGAACGCTTGAATGCGCCGGCTAACAACAAGGATGTTGTTGCGGTTGTCTCTGAAGAAGCCGGACGCCAATTGGCGGTCAACTGCATCGTGGGCACGAACCCAGAAGCAGCAGGTTTTAGTGCGCAAAAGAAGAAACCAGAGACCTGGAATCCGAATGCAACAAGCAATGCTTCACGGGAGACCCGTGATGATGATCAGGAGGCAGAGAGTCCTAGGGACTACAACAATCCAGCTTCCTCAACGCCAGCGGATGAGTCTGTAGAAAACCCAACGCCACAATCTTCGGCCGACACCGAGCACGACAATCAACAGAGCACCGATGCGCAGCCAGCTCCGGAACAGGCCTCAGGTTGGGGCGCACCACGCGCACTTGGTGGCGCGACGCCTGGTCAGTCGACCCCGGACCAGACAGTGCAGCGACCTTCCGCGCCGCAGCAGTCAGCACCACAGAATGCTCCGAGCCAACCTGCACCGAGTAAACCTGCGGTAGAACAGACGACTTCGCCACAATCAGCAGCTGGCAATGCTGCTGCGCCAGCGTCGGCGGCAAAGGCTGAGCCTGCGCAGGACTGGCGTGCACGAATCGCCCAGGCCAAGGCCCTGACGCAGCAGCGCGAGGAAGAACTGCGTAACTCGGATACGTTCAGTGACGGAAGCCCGTTGCCGCCAGATCCGGGGCCGGAAGAATACCCAGAATATGACTCCGTGCCGCCAGAAGATGCGCATCAATCAGCGAGTGCGCCGGCGCAGAATCTACCACCAGCGCAGCAATCGCAGCAGGCTGCCCCGACAGCATCTGCACCAACTGCATCTGCACCGCCGACACCTGCTGGTGGGCCGCAATCGGCGCCTGCTTCGCCGCACGCTAATCCATCAGCGGGCGGAGCATCAGCGGGCGGTGGATATTCTCGTGAGGCAGAAGAAAACGAGATGATGGATGACGCCCGCGAGCAGGGCCAGTTGGATAGGCGAAGTGCCACTGAAGTGGCCATGGAATTGCTGGCGAAGGAGCTCGGTGCCCGCAAGCTGTAAGAATGCGGCAGTGGGAGCGTTGGCTGTTAGTGATCATGGCCAACTTTCCCGGGACTCGTCTGGGAAATCGGTACACTGATTCAATAGAAAAGCACTAACAAACGCACTTTATGGAAGGCAGACAATGACTACTCCAGAAAACCCAACCCCAGACATGAATGACATTCTGGCTCAGGCTGCACGCGTGCAGGCAGAGTTGCAGAAGGCGCAGGAAGAAATCCTCGCAACCAATGTTGAAGGTACCGCCGGCAACGGCATGGTTACCGTCACCATGACCGGCGGCGCAGAACTCGTTGATTTGAAGATTGACAAGTCTGTTGTTGACCCAGAAGACGTAGAAACCTTGCAGGACCTGGTCTTCGGCGCATTCAAGGATGCACACGAGAAGGCTGGCCAGCTGGCACAGGAAAAGATTGGTCCTCTGTCCCAGGGGATGAACGATGGCGGAATGCAGGGCCTGTTCGGCTAAGCTGAACTAGTTTCCACTTTTAGACCGTGTGCGTTTTACAACAGTGAAACGGATACGGTCTTTTAGATGTTTTCGCCATAGGCAGTGATTTATTTATGAAGGGACGTTATTAAGCGTGTTTGAAGGACCGTTGCAAGACCTCATTGATGAGCTGTCGCGACTTCCCGGTGTGGGTCCTAAGAGCGCGCAAAGAATTGCGTTCCACGTGCTGCACATGGACCCAGAAGATATTGACCGCCTGTCCAACGCGTTGACCGCGGTGCGCGACGGCGTGACCTTCTGCCGTATCTGCTGCAATATCTCCCGGGAGACCGTCTGCCGTATTTGCGTGAATTCGCAGCGCGACCGCGGAACCATCTGCGTGGTGGAAGAACCGAAGGATATCCAGGTCATTGAGCGCACCGGTGAGTACCAGGGCCGCTACCACGTGCTGGGTGGGGCGCTAGATCCGCTGGCAAATGTGGGGCCGAAGGACTTGAACATCTCCCAGTTGCTGCAGCGCATCGGTGGTGTGCTGCCAGACCGTGAGCTTGCGGATTCCACTAAAGAAAACCCGCAATATGATGAAACCCCGGATGTCACAGAAGTCATCTTGGCCACCGACCCGAATACGGAAGGTGAAGCCACCGCCGCATACTTGGTGCGCTTGTTGCGCGACTTCCCAGATTTGAAGATCACCCGCTTGGCATCAGGCATGCCTTTGGGCGGGGACCTGGAGTTCGTGGACGAACTGACGCTATCGCGTGCGCTGCAGGGAAGGTTGACGGTCTAGTTCAGCCAACCGTCGCGTGGGCGAGCTGCTTAGGTCGCCTGCTGCGAGTAGAGCTGCGCATAGGCGCCAGCTTTGTCCAGCAGTTCCTCGTGGGTGCCGGATTCAATGATTTGTCCGCGGTCAACAACATAGATGCGGTCAGCACCCTCAATCGTGGAGAGGCGGTGCGCAATCGCAATGGTGGTGCGACCCTCCGCCGCGGTATCGAGCGCGTGCTGAACGGCGCGCTCATTAACGGTATCTAGCGCACTGGTGGCCTCATCCAAAACCAGCACACGTGGGTTCTTCAACAGCACGCGCGCGATGGCGATGCGCTGTTTCTCACCCCCGGAAAGACGATAGCCGCGCTCACCCACGACGGTGTCATAGCCGGTTTCAAAGCTGGTGATGGTGTCGTGGATATTGGCCAGACGTGCGGCCTTTTCAATCTCTTCTTGCGTCGCACCAGGTTTGCCGTAGCGCAGGTTTTCCGCGATAGAGGCGTGGAAAAGATACGGTTCCTGGGTCACCACGCCAATGTGTTTCATCAGCTCTTCTTGCTTCAGATCGCGCACGTCATCACCGGCATAAGAAACGGTGCCGGAGGAGGCATCATAAAGCCTGGGCACCAGATTGCCAATGGTCGTCTTGCCCGAGCCGGAAGCGCCAACAAATGCCACGAATTGGCCCGGCTCAATATCAAAGCTCACCCGGTCCAACGTCGGACGTGACTCGGCGGAGGCATCCTCGTAGCGGAAGCTGACGTTATCGAATTGGATGTGTCCGGCCTTGCCTGGTTCATCGGAAGGCGACTTGGCATCCGGGGCATCCACAATCGCTGGTTTCATGTCCAAATATTCAAAGATGCGCGCAAACAACGCCGAGGACGTCTGCAAATCCAGGGCCACGCGCATAAGCCCCATCATGGGAAACAGCAGGCGTGATTGCACAGTGGTGAACGCGACGATGGTGCCGGCCGTAATACCAGCCTCCCCGAAAGCGAAGGAACCGCTGCTTCCGGCGCTCAACAGCCAGCCGGAAACCAGGTACACAACGGCTGGCACGGCAGACATGAAGATGTTGACCACACCGAAGAAGAGCTGGCCGCTCATCGCCTGGTGCACCTGCAACGTAATCTGGTGCGCGTTCTCATCCGAGTAGCGCTCAATCTCAGAACTCTGACGCGAGTAAGTCTTAGCCAGCAGCACGCCGGAGACAGACAACGTCTCCTGCGTAATCGCGGACATCTCCGACAGTGATTCCTGGGCTTGCCCGGCGATCTTCGCGCGAATCTGGCCCACGCGGCGCTGGCCCCACACCAAGAAAGGCAGCACAATAAATGCGATAATGGTCAGTTGCCAGCTCAGCAGCACCATGGCGATGAAAGCAGAGATCACCGTGACGGTATTACCAATGACGCTGGAGACCGTATTAGACAGCACACCAGCCACGCCGCCGACATCATTTTGCAGGCGGGACTGAATAACGCCGGTTTTGGTGCGGGTGAAAAACGCCAGCTCCATGGACTGCAGGTGCGCGAAAAGCTGAATGCGTAAATCACCCATGACGCGGTTTCCTACGCGCGCGGTGTAGTAAGCCTGCGCCACGGAAATGATTTGCGTGATGATGAAAATGCCCAGCATCAGGCCCACCAACTGCAGCACCACTGGCATATTCGGCCCTCCCGTTTCCGGGAACAGGCCGTCGTCGAAGACGCGTTGGGTAATCAACGGCGGGATAATACCCAGCGCCGCAGAGAGCAGCACCATGACAATGAGGATGGAAATCTGCGCACGGTAGGGCTTAAACAGCGTAAAGATGCGCGAGCCGAGGTTTTTGATTTTCGGCGCTTGACGGTTAATTTCCCGTTGGGCTTCATGGTCCGCTTTGGACACGCGCGCGCCTCGCGGTCCACCACCTCCACGCATACTCATTCTTTGCAGGTTACTAGCAAAAAGCGGTGGTGTCCCTAATTACTCAGGACACCACCGCGGAAGCAGGGCTTTAGGCTTTGAGCCTTTCCGCACGCAGCTCGCCGATGGCCGGAAGATCCAACGGCTCCAGCTCATCCATGCTCTGCCCGGTGGCTTTTGCCAACAGCAGGTCCGCGAGCTGCGGGTTACGCGCCAAGCAAGGTCCGTGCATGTAGGTGGCGATAACGCTGCCTTGCACTGCACCTTCGCCGCGGCGCTGGTCTTTGCCGTCATGCAAGTCAGCGGTGGCGGACTCATCTGAGTTGCCGATACCGCGGGTGACCGTGCCCAATGGCTGCGCTGATGGGCCGAGGATGGTTGCGCCCAAGTGGTTTTCAAAACCGGTGAGTGGTTCGGTCAGCCCCTCAGTGAAACCGGCACCGGTTGGGGTGGACGTGACTTCGCCGATGGCGCGGTTGGCTAGGGGAGTCGTGGTGGCATCAATAAGCCCTAAGCCATCAACCACCCGCCCCGAGGCGCGGAAGGACTCACCAAGGACCTGCAGACCAGCACAGACCGCAAAGATTGGACGCCCGGCTTGTGCTGCGCGGGACAGGCCGGTGTGCTTGAGCAGGTGCTCAGCCGCCAAAATCTGCGCAGTGTCCTCGCCGCCACCAACGGTGTAAAGGTCCATGTTTTCTGGGATTGCCTCACCCAGATTGATGGGGTGAAATTCTGCCCTCCAGCCGCGCATGCGGGCGCGTTGGCGCAGGACCAGCGCGTTGCCGTCATCGCCATAAGTGCCCAGAACGTCGGGCAAGACAAGACCAATGTTGAGCTCAATAGTCATTAGGACTCCTTTTCCTGGCGCTCGAGGGCCTTTTTCAAATCGCGGAACGCGGTGTAATTGGCAAGGACTTCCACGCGCCCCGGCGGGCAGGAATCAATTGCTTGAACCGGGTCGGGGATAAGTTCATGTGTGATGTCGGCATAAACCAAGCGCACGGCGAGGTCAGTGCCGCGCTCACCGGCAGCTTTGACCGCGAGGTCTTCAAAGTCTTCAAATTTCACGTCCCATAGCCAGGACATGTCCACGCCGTCGGCGACCTGGCCGTTGGTGGCAATGACTAGGCCATCGGCGCTGCGGTCAATCATGGACAATGCTTCTTGCCAACCCGCTGGGTTCTTGGCCAAAAGCAGGCGAATCTCATGATTGCCACGGTGGATGGTGGAGTAGCGCCCGGCCACATCAGCAACTTGTTCAGCTGCCGCAATGGCGTCATCGAGGTTGACCTCGAATGCTTCCACTGCCGCGGATACTGCTTGGGTGGCATTGCCACGGTTCGCGCGGCCCGGCAAGGAAAGATTCAGTTCCTTTTCACCGGTTGGGGTGACCATGCCGTTGTCATCGACTGCCCAGATTGGCGTGGGGCGGCGGAACTCGCGGCCATCGGCAAGCTTTTTCACCGCGTACCAGTCATCACTGGTGCGCACGATATGCCCGCCGGTGCGTGGGCAACTGACCGAATCTCCGAACCAGCCAGCACCCGCGGATACCCAAATGACATTCTCCGCGTCATAAGCCACCGAGGTCATCAGCACATCATCGCAGTTAGCGATGACCAACATGTCCGGATTGTCTTCCACCGCACCGCGCAGCGCACGCTCAATCTTGTTGATTTCACCCACGCGGTCGAGCTGGTCACGCGAAAGGTTCAGCAGCACCAGCGCCTGAGTATTTATGGACTTAGCCACGTGCGGAACGTGCAGCTCATCTACTTCCAGCACGATGTGGGAGGCATCTGCCCCGGCCATCAGCGCTGAGACAATGCCAGCATCCATGTTGTCACCACCATCGTTGGTAGCAACTTGGTATTTGGTGCGCATGGCTGCCGCCAGCATGCGCGTGGTGGTGGATTTACCGTTGGTGCCGGTCACCAGGACTGCGGGACGCTCGCCCGCTAACTGCGCCATGATGTTGGGATCGATTGCGCGTGCAACCAGTCCACCAATCATGCCGCCGGCGCCGCGGCCGGTCGCACGGGATGCGAATGTGGCTAAACGTGCTGCAGTCACTGCGGCATTAGCGCGTAACTTATTTACTTGTCGCGGCAGTTGAAAACTCATGGTTCTAGGCTAGTCGGAATCACAGCCGCAACGTTATATTGCAGCGCTCGCGCCGAGAGGGAATCTGCCCCGATGCAAAAATTTCACACAATCAGCGGCCACGAGCAGACCAAGTACTCCAAGAACTAGTTGTCGGAAGAGCCTTTGCTTGCCGATGCATTTCCATCCTGGCCACGGTTGTCCTGATTGCGCGGCCTGTTCCGGTTACGTCCACCGCGCCCACCACGACGACGCCTACGGTTGCTGGACTTGCCACCGCCCTGGTTACCGCCGCCAGCATTTGCGCCGCCTTGGTTCTGACCAGGCTTGGGCTGCTGGGATGAGTTGTTAGAACCTTGGTTAGAGCCCTGCTTAGAGCCCTGCTTAGAGCCCTGCTTAGACCCCTGGTTGGAACCTTGGTCGGACCCTTGCGGTTTGTTGCTCTGCTGCTGGCCTAGGCCTTGGCCCTGGCTCTGGCTCTGGCTTTGATTCTGGTTCTGCCCCTGGTTATTGGGGTTGGAACCGCGACGGCGACGGCGCCTGTGCGTGGATTTACGCTGTGGACGGTTGTTGCCTTCGACGTCAGTGTTATCGCTATTGCCGCCGGCGTTGCCGGAGTTGGCAGGCTTTCCAGAATTGTTGCTGCGGCGCGGTGCGGAACTGGAATTCGGGTTGCGGCGCTGCGGACGCGGGGCAGTGGTGGGCTTTTCTTCCACGACTGGCTCAGGACCGGCTTCTTGGATGCGTTCTAGGGCGGCCAAGAATGCTTCATCGCTCATGAGCGGGATGTCCTTGCGGTCCGCGTGCATGGCCTTGCCCACGAGGTCAGTGGTGATATTGCAGACCACCACAGACGTCTCACGGGACAGCTTTTCCGTGTAGTTCATTTCCTCGCGCATGGCGGCTTCAATGATGATGTCCGGGTCCATCGCGATTTCAGGTGCCACAACAAACTCCATACCGCGCACCAGCTCACGGCCCGGGGTGTACTGCCCCGGGTTGTGGTGCATGCGTGGTGCTTCCATAGCATCGACACGAATATGTGAGCGTTGCAGCCCGAACTTATCGGCGCGCAGCTCACTTGGCTCCAAGCACACTACCTCGCCGCGCTGCGACTGCTGCTTGTACAGCTGCCATAGTAGGGAAGTCTCTTCACGTGCGGTGTCCTCCGCCGGGCGCTGCGCACGCTCCGCATTCGCGGTTGGCGGTGTGGTTGGAATACCGCTGGAGATAGCAACGGCAGCTAAACGAACATCTTGCAGCATCACCTCATGCCGGCGCGCGGTTGCCAAGGTGTCAATAATGTCCTTGGGTCGCGGGATGTGCCCGACCTTGATGCGACGTGAGCGGTTGCGATTATTACGGTTGCGGGAACGGTTCTGACGCGCCGCAGCGGTCATCGCACGGCGTGCTTCAGAGACCAAGAAACCCCATGTCACCGTGGCATCATGCACGATGAGCGTGCGGCCATCAACCACGCGGTCCACGCGCTTGAGAGCCTTGGAAAAAGGAATGCCCGCAGCAACTTCCTCATGGGTTAGACCATGCTGGTGCTTTGGCCCCGGATCAGAATCCGGGCTAAAGACAATATGGGTGGCCTCACCGATTTCACCTTCGGCGTTGTAGGTGACGGCATCAAAAGAAATTAATCGCGACGTCGACGGGTGAATGCCCGAAGCACCCAAGGTCACTGAGACAAACGGGAACTTGGCTACTGCCTCACGGCGAGCAAGTTCAGCCTCGCTGGGCTGGCGCTGACGGCGCTGCTCTTGGCCCTCATTGTGATCAGAAGGCTGTGCCGAGTGCTGTTCCTCATCGGGTTTGTTCTCGTTGGGTTTCACTTCACCGGGCTTTACTTCACCAGGCTTATCGCCCGAAGGCTTGGCCGCTGGCCACGAGCCCGGAATCGGACGGGATTCTGGAGTCTTCTCAGAATTCTCGGCGGCCTTGCGGGCGGAAGCAGCACGGCGCGACCTGGTGACCGTGTGGCGGCCAGGTCGCTGTTCATCGTGCGTGCTAGTCATCGGCATAATTGTAGTTCACACCTCAAACTTCATAGTGTTCGGCCACGCTTTGGGTCGAAACTTCGAAGCTCTAGGGTCAAAGGCTAAAACCGCGGCTGGTTTATGCCACGGTTTTAGCCTTGAAAGGTGTTAATTGACTCGGTGCTTATTAGCTCAGAGCGCGGTTGACTGCGGAGGTCATGGCGCGCAGGGATGCACGGGTGGTGGAGCCGGCGATACCGACGCCCCACATCTTCATGCCGTTGACATCAGCGCCGATGTAACAAGCGGCTTCTGCATCATCACCGGCAGAACGTGCGTGCTGGCTGTACTCCAGAACCTCGAAGTCGATCTCCAGCTTCTCCAATGCATTCGCATAAGCCGCAATAGGGCCGTTGCCGGTGCCGGAAATCTGAGTTTCCTTGCCGTTGTAAATAACGGTGGCAGCAACAGTTGCGTCCTTGTCATCGCTGTCCGCGTTATCGATCTCAAACGCAGTTACTTCCAGCGGGGTGGTGCGCTCCAGATATTCCTGGTTGAACACATCCCACATCTGCTTGGAGTTGACCTCGCCGCCCTCAGCATCCGTGATGGCCTGAACAACGGAAGAGAACTCTGGCTGCATCGCCCGTGGCATCTTGATACCGTGATCGGTCTTCATGATGTAGGTGACGCCGCCCTTGCCGGACTGGGAGTTCACGCGGATAACAGCCTCGTAGTCGCGGCCGATATCCTTTGGATCGATGGGCAGGTAAGGAACCTCCCAGGTGGTTTCACGCAGCTCTTCGTAGGTGACATCGGTGTTGGTGGCACCTGGGCGAACGGAATCCGCCAGCGCGTCCATGCCCTTGTTGATGGCGTCCTGGTGGGAACCAGAGAACGCGGTGAAGACCAAGTCGCCGCCGTATGGGTGGCGCTCAGGAACACGCAGCTGGTTGCAGTACTCCACGGTGGAACGGATGCCGGCGATGTCCGTGAAATCAATCTGTGGATCCACGCCCTGGGTCATCATGTTCAGACCCAAAGTCACCAGGTCAACGTTGCCGGTACGCTCACCGTTGCCGAACAGGCAGCCTTCAATGCGGTCAGCACCGGCCAGGTAACCCAGCTCTGCTGCAGCAACGCCTTCACCACGGTCATTGTGTGGGTGCAGCGACATGATGATGGAATCACGCTTTGCAAAGTTGCGGTGCATCCACTCGATGGAGTCTGCGTAGACATTCGGGGTGATCATTTCTACCGTCGATGGCAGGTTGATGATCATTGGGTTTTCTGGCGTAGCTTCCATGATATCCACCACGGCGTTGCACACGTCGACGGCGAAATCCAGCTCGGTGCCGGTGAAGGACTCTGGGGAGTACTCCCAGCGCCAATTGGTGTTTGGGTAATCCGCAGCGATGGTCTTTATCAGCTCAGCGGCATCTGTTGCCAACTGCTTGATAGCTGACTTGTCCTTTCGGAAGACCACGCGTCGCTGCAGCTTAGAGGTGGAATTGTAGAAGTGAACAATAACGTTTTTTGCGCCTTCACAAGCCTCAAAAGTACGGCGAATCAGATGCTCACGCGCCTGCACCAAAACCTGGATGGAGACATCTTCTGGAATCAGGTCCCGCTCAATGATTTCACGCACGAAGTCAAAGTCAGTCTGGGAGGCAGATGGGAAACCGACCTCAATCTCCTTGAAGCCCATCTTGACCAGCAGTTCAAACATGCGGTGCTTACGCGCCGGTGACATTGGGTCAATCAGTGCCTGGTTGCCGTCGCGCAGGTCAACTGCACACCACTGTGGTGCAACTTCAATCTTCTTATCTGGCCAGGTGCGATCCGGCAGAGTGATGTCTTCAACTTCTTGGGCGAAAGTCAGGTAGCGGTCTACCGGCATGGAAGAAGCGCGCTGCTTGTTCCATGCTGGTTGTCCTTCGCGGCGAGGGCCAGATGGAGTGGTGATTTCGCGCGGAGCAGAAATGAATGAGTCTTTAGGAGACATGGGGGATAAATTCCTTCTTTGTAAGAGCCAGATGTTGGTGACGTGTGTGTTCGTTTTATTTATCCGGGTCTAGTGCCCGAGTCCCATCTTAATGGGGCAACATCTGAAATATTCCGGGTCGTACGACCGGCAGAACAAACTCCGCGACGGGGCGCCGGTCGTACTTAAGACGACTACTGGAACCCGCCGCGGCAAAGAAGGAGTTGCCGTGCCCGGTAAGTCATGCGCACAATCCTAGCGCATGCTGTGACCTCCGGCATAGGGGTCAGGTGTTGTTACCCCCTGTGCGTGCACGCGCGACATCTCATATTGTGAGAAAACTGTTTCGTGTACTGGTTAAAGTTTGTGCTGATTACTGCCACGGCCCCGGGGTGAGATTGGAAGCTAAGGGGGCAAGCTACGATTTAGCACTATGAGTCAACGGCCGACCCCGACTGAGACGAACACAGGCGAAGCGCCAAGTATCAACGATGCGCCGGAAATTACTCCCGAGCCGGCAACCGGTGCTGTGCCCGCGCAATCACCGCGCAGCCTGGTGCAGAAGGTAGGCCTGGATAAATGGCCGGGCTTTCGCATCACGGGGGCATCGGCAAGCAAAAATGCTCTGGGGCCAGGACTAACTGGCTGGCTGTTGGCCATTGCCATTGTGTTTGTTGGAACCCTGCTGCGCATTGGCATGCTGGCACTATTGGCAACAGTCAATGAATACAACGTGTGGGGCCTGCTGAACAAGTGGGACGCCGCGCACTATGTTGGCATTGCCGGCGAAGGCTATTTCGCTGGCACCATCGGTGAAGATCCGGCTGAGGAAATCCGCTTGGCATTCTTCCCGGCTTTTCCCATGATTATGCGCTTGATTCACCTGGTGACTCGCCTGGATTATGCTCTCGCCGGAATCTTGTTCAACTTTATAGCCACCGTATTCTTAGCCGCCGGGGTCATGGCGCTGGTGGCGCGCTGGGGTTATAGCCGCGCCGGGCAATGTGCTGCGGCGATTGTGGCAACCACAGCGCCCATGTCGATTGTGTTCAATATGCCTTATACCGAAGCACTCTTCGGTGCGTTGGCGGTGTGGGTACTGGTTGCTTTGGTGGATAAACGCTGGTGGATGGCCTGCGGTGTAATTTTTGCCTTGGCGTTTGTGCGCATTACCGCAATCGCATTGGTTGCTGTATTCGCCGTCATGGTTTTTCTTTATGCGCGCAAGTCCATCAAAGCATGGGTGGCCGTGATCATCTCGTCACTGCCGCTGATCGGATATATCTGGTGGGCTTCGACGCAGCTTGAGCACGTCGGCGGTTATTTTGGCACCCAAGAAAAGCACTGGAATACCGGCTTCGATTTTGGTGTGGCGACTGGTAAATGGATCCTGCAAACCCTAACCTCGACCGAAAATGCTGGCTATTTGCTCACCACCATGGTGATTATTGGTGTGCCTTTCGCACTGATTCTGGCCTGGCGTCGCGTGGATGTGGGAACCTGGCTGTTCTCACTCGCCCTGGCCGCCAATGTCTTGTTGTCAGATGGCGTCATGCATTCTCGCCCGCGGCTGATGCTGCCCGCTGCCTTGCTGTTTATCCCTTGGGCATGGGGCGCGCTCAAACACCTGCCGCACTGGGTCGCCTGGATTCTAGTTACCTGCTGGGGCCTTTTCGGCACCTGGTTTTCGGCGCACATGCTCGCCGTATTCCCCTGGGCAATCTAGTGAGAATGCCCTAGCCGTCCTGCTTCGGTTGTGCGTGCATCATGCGGTTCGGAAGAAACTTTGACCCGCGGCCGGGTACTCATCGGCTTTTGGGAAAGCACGATGGTGGCAAAAACCATGGTGGCAACCGCGAAGGCCATAACCGTCCAACCGAAGAACGTGTGAACCTGGAATTGTTCGCTCAAAACGGTGTAGCCCAAGGTGAATGCGATGAGCGGCTCAATGATTTTCATGGCCGGCAATGAATGTTTAAGCGGTCCGGCGTGGAATGAATATTGTTGCAAAACCGTGCCGCTGCCGGCGGCGATGACCAGGGTGTAGAAAGGCCAGGAGGTCAAAAGTCCGTTGATACCAGATTCCATGAGGGTGTCCACCACGGCTTTGGAAAGTACAGCAACGAAGCCGTACAAAATGCCGCAGACCACGCCGAGCAGCAAAGCGCGTTGCGTGCGGATGCGTTGAGCAAGGACGCTGAAAAACACCATGGCGGCAAGCCCGAGCGCGAAGGACGGAAGCCAGCGTTCCAGCGGCGGGGAAGTAACGCCGCCGGTGGGGCGACCAAAGACCAAAATAACGCCCACAGAAATGGTGAGCAGGCTGCACCAGATGAGCTCTTCTGAAGACATACGTCGGCCCTGATACCAGGCGGCCAGCGGCAACGTAAACATTAAAGACAGCACCAATATGGGCTGGACAATTAATAAGGTGCCAAAACCAAGCGCGATAAGTTGCAGCCCATAGGCGATAACGGCGCTGGCCGTGCCAATCCACCACAGTGGGCTGGCCATGGCGGTGCGCATGACCGAGCGGTCGGCGTTTTCGGCAATTCTTTGCCGAACCACGGTGCCCCATGCAATAACAAGTGCCGATGCCAGGGCAAATGCGATTGCGATGAGGTTTGAAAGCACGCCCTATACCGTAGTGAAAAACCCGTCGTGGAGGAAATGGAGAGACAAGATTACAGAACTTCAGGTTTCGACAGTGCTTGGCCCAGTGCTTGACGATGCCTCCTTGAAGCAAAAACCGTTTCAGTCAATGGAATATTGATCCCAAAAATGCGGGTGTGGACTATGGAGAAAGACGCTAAACCTGTACGATAGGAATTTGACTACTAAGTGATAGAAATTGAGCAGTTGTTCGACGTCACCGCCTATATTTCATAATTCACCTCACCAAACTGGTGCGGTGAATGAAAAGAAGTCGGTGGCGGCGGCCGAAACAACGTAAAATTTCCACTGGCAAATAAAAGGACAAGGCGAAAGGCGGCAACACGACGTGGCCCTCATCGTTCAAAAGTACGGAGGCTCCTCCCTGGAGTCAGCCGAACGCATTCGCGCAGTGGCAGAGCGAATTGTAGCGACGAAAAAAGCAGGCAATGACGTGGTTGTTGTCTGCTCCGCCATGGGTGACACTACCGATGAACTGCTGGACCTTGCAGCCCAGGTCAACCCAGTTCCGCCGCAGCGCGAAATGGACATGCTGTTAACCGCCGGTGAGCGTATTTCTAACGCGCTCGTGGCCATGGCAGTGGAATCCTTGGGCGCTACGGCACAGTCTTTCACTGGTTCCCAGGCAGGCGTGCTCACCACTGAGCGCCACGGCAATGCCCGCATTGTTGATGTCACCCCGGGGCGTTTGCAAGAAGCACTGGAAAAGGGCCGCATTTGTATTGTGGCTGGTTTCCAGGGCGTTAATAAGGACACCCGCGATGTCACCACCTTGGGTCGCGGTGGCTCCGACACCACAGCGGTTGCACTTGCCGCAGCGTTGAACGCTGATGTGTGTGAGATTTACTCAGACGTTGATGGTGTCTACACCGCTGACCCACGCATTGTTCCTAACGCGCAGAAGCTGGAGAAGCTCTCCTTTGAGGAGATGCTGGAGCTGGCAGCGGTTGGTTCCAAGATTCTGGTCCTGCGCAGCGTGGAATACGCGCGTGCCTTTAATGTTCCACTTCGAGTTCGTTCGTCATACAGCAATGATGCCGGCACGCTGATTGCCGGTTCAATGGAGGATATTCCCATGGAAGAAGCAGTACTTACTGGTGTAGCAACTGACAAGTCCGAAGCCAAGGTCACCGTCTTGGGCATTCCTGACCAGCCTGGTGAGGCCGCAAAGGTCTTCCGTGCGGTCGCAGACGCTGAGATCAACATTGACATGGTGTTGCAGAACGTTTCTTCTTTGGAAGACGGCAAGACTGACATCACGTTCACCTGCCCACGCACCGATGGCCCACGTGCCATGGAGATTTTGTCCAAGATGAAGGAAGAATTCTCCTGGGGCAATGTTTTATACGATGACCAGGTGGGCAAGGTTTCCTTGGTTGGTGCTGGTATGAAGTCGCACCCAGGCGTGACCGCTGATTTCACTGAGGCACTGCGTGATGTGAATGTGAACATTGAGCTGATTTCGACTTCTGAAATCCGCATTTCTGTCCTCGTACGCGAGGCAGACCTTGACCGTTCCGCACGCGCACTGCACGAGAAGTTCCAGCTCGGCGGCGAAGAAGAAGCAGCCGTCTACGCAGGCACCGGCCGATAGGCTCTAGATTTCCGCGCAAGCCTTGTGGAAGGCTTGGCGCACACACAAAAGATTTTAAAAGACAGGGTAGATAAATCATGACCACTTTGGCAGTAGTTGGTGCCACCGGGCAGGTTGGCCAAGTTATGCGCGATATTTTGGAAGAGCGTAACTTCCCAGCTGACAAGGTTCGCTTTTTCGCATCACCTCGTTCCGCTGGTACTGAGCTGGAATTCCGTGGTGACAAGATTGTTGTTGAAGACCTCTCGCAGGTAACCGAGGAATCCGTCGCTGACGTTGATATTGCGCTGTTCTCCGCGGGGGGTTCCACTTCCAAGCAGTGGGCGCCCGTCTTCGCTGCCGCGGGTGCAACCGTGGTGGATAACTCTTCCGCTTACCGCAAGGATCCAGAGGTTCCTTTGGTGGTGGCTGAGGTCAACCCGCATGCGGCGCAGAACCCTTCCAAGGGCATTATCGCGAACCCAAACTGCACCACCATGGCTGCTATGCCAGTGCTGAAGGTGCTGTCGAACCTCGCTGGGCTTAACCGCCTGCACGTTTCTTCCTACCAGGCAGTTTCTGGTTCCGGCATCGCTGGTGTTGAGGCACTGGTTAAGCAGGTTGACCAGATCGGTGAGCACAACGTTGAGCTGGCGCGCACTGGCAGCGCACTGCAGGTTGAGGACACCGCTCCTTATGTTGCGCCAATCGCGTACAACGCGTTGCCAATGGCCGGCAACCTGGTGGATGACGGCTCCGGTGAAACCGATGAAGAGCAGAAGCTGCGCAACGAGTCCCGGAAAATCTTGGAGCTTCCTGAGCTGCGCGTTGCTGGTACCTGCGTGCGCGTGCCTGTCTTTTCCGGTCACACCATGACCATCCACGCTGAGTTTGATTCCGCAATTACCCCTGAGCAGGCCCTTGAAGCTCTCGGCACTGCTGCCGGCGTCAAGGTAGTTGACGTCCCAACCCCACTCGACGCCACCGGAATTGATGAGGTTTTGGTTGGCCGTATCCGCCAGGACCAGTCCGCCGATGACAACAAGGGCCTTGTCCTAGTTGTTGCCGGTGACAACCTACGCAAGGGTGCAGCACTAAACACCATCCAGATTGCTGAGCTGCTGGTCTAAAACCACAGCCTTGCCGGGAACGGAATTCCGAGAAAGCTCGGCAGGCTTCTAATACAAAAATCCACCTGGAACGCTTCTCATAACGAGAGCGAATACAGGTGGATTTTTGCGTTGTGTCTTCGTAGAAGCTTGCGCTTGTGCCGAACTAGCCAACTAGTCGGCACACAGTCATGCAGGCGAGCAAGCTAGCTCTTTTGCGTAGCGTTTGAGTCTTCTGGGCCGCCGAAATCAAGATCGGCATCCGGAGTAGTGGTTGGTGCGGCCGCTGTATCGATTGCAGTGTCTGGATTGCCAACCGGCGCGTTAGCAGGAGTTGCGTTGCTGCCTGCTGTTGTTTCAGTGTTAGCGCCATCTGCTGCTGAGGTCGTTGGCGCAGCTGAAGTTGTGTCTGGCTCGTCGATTGCGGGAATAACTGGCTTGGTGTGCTGAACATAGGTGACTGAAGGCGCTGGGTCTTCACGGTCGAAGTCTTCCAGCTCAGCATCGGATTCGAGCTCGTCGAGGACCTCATCAGAGACAACTTCGACGAATTCTGGAGTGGCCATGTTGGATTCATTGGCTAGCTTTGCCAGCTCACGCTCGTTCTTCTTGTTAAAGCGCTTGCGTGGGTCCAACTTGCGCGCAACCAGCTTGCGGGCGCGCATGCGGCGGTCCGTTTCGGTCTTGACCTTGTCGCGGTTCTTAAACCATGCAAAGGACATCACAGCAATCATCAAAATACCGATGTAGCCCAAGATTGGGTAGACGTTGGCAACCAAGGGCTGGAAGCCGACGAAAGAGAGAGCAAAGCCGATGAGACAAGCAATTACGTAAACGGGGTAGAACAGGTGTGGCTTATCGCGGGTCAAACGCTTCGCCATGGCGTAGAACATGCCCACCGCGGTGTTGAAGATCATGCCGAAGATAGCGAAGGTCATGATGTAACCCAGTGCAGGGTTAATACCGTTGATGAGGGCAAGGGCTGGAAGGTCTGTCCCGTTAACCTCTGGTGCAACAAAGAACAGGGAAGAAACCAGCAGGGCCAGCAGCAGCAAGGTGGTCAGACCACCCAAGACGCCGCCCAGACCAACAGCACGGTTATCCAGTATATTGCCGCCGATAACAATCGCCATGGACACTGCACACATGATGTTCAAACCGGTGTAGTTCATGGCAGACAGCCACCAGTTAGGCAGCGGACCGTCAACGTTGTTGACCGCGTATTCGTGAGCCGCAGCAACGTCCAGGTCCGTGGTCAGCAAGGTGTAGCCTGTGACGCCAACGATCAGAATGATAATGACCGGCGTGATAGCGCCGATAACTGCGGTGACCTTGTCCACGTTCAACAGACCAGTCAGGAGCACCAGAATCAGCATAATGAGTGCACCCATGAAAATTGGGAGGCCATCGAATTGCTGCGCCAGGTTAGAACCAGCGCCGGCGAACATGACAAAGCCAATGCTGAACAAAGTAATAAGGGTGCCGATATCCAAAATCTTGGAAGTAATCGGTCCGGAGACGCGGTTATAAACCGCGGTGTGCTCATTCGCCTGGAAGTAAGAGCCAAGCTGCAAGACGGCAATACCCGTGATAGTGGTCAAGACGGCGGCGACGAGAACGCCCCACAAACCCATCTCGCCAAAGGAAACAAAGTACTGCATTGCTTCCTGGCCGGAAGCAAAACCGGCGCCCACAAGGACGCCAACAAACGCCATGGAAATCCCCACTGCGCGTTTAATCATGGGAAGACAACTCCAAATCGATTAATTTTTCTCGCGCAAAACGCAGGTACTCATTGCCAACAATGGCTATTTCCCACGTCGCGCGGTCGGCTGAATACCAACAAATCTCTGATGCAAAAATAACGGGCATCTCGCTAAAGAAGCCGTACAACACTTCAAACCTACTCGGGGTGGTGATCTATGTCTTCCGGAAAAGAAGTAAAGGGTTGCCACTTCTGAGAAGTCTTAGTGGTGATGTGCCAGCTAGTGGAGTAGAAACCAGGTAGTGTCAATGTTTCGTAACAATTGGCTGGTGCTGGGAAATAGCAGCCGTTAACTAGGAGCCTTCGATGAGGTCTTTGCGTGCGCGGGAGACACGGGAGCGGATCGTGCCCACGCGAACGCCGGCAATCTTTGCGGCTTCCTCATAGGTGTAGCCAAGAACTTGGGTAAGAATTAGCGCTTCGCGGCGGTCTTCCGGCAGGGCATCGATCAGCGCGCGAGCATCGATCCACTCGGCCCACGCGGAGGAGTTTTCAGGGGAGGCTGACTGAGCGGTGGCATCTTCATATTCGGTGGCGGATTTCCGTGGGCGGGCCATGTCGTGGCGGATGTTGTCCACCCACACGCGACGCGCGAGGGATAGCAGCCAGGTGCGTGCCGATGACCGCGCGGCAAAGCGGGGGAGCGCACCAATCACACGCAGGTAAGTCTCTTGCGTGAGGTCATCGGCTATTTCGGGTCCGCCCAAGTGCGCAAGCAGGCGCCACACATCATCTTGGGTGGCGCGGATGAATTCCGTGAGTGCGCTGCGATCGCCGCGACCGGCTTGCAAGGCAAGCTCAGTAACGCGCGCATCATCGCGGCCATGGTTGGAGTTCACCTCTATGAATCTACCAGCCACATAGGGGGTCATCCGTATGGTGGTAATCCTGTCAAAAGTTGGAGATGAATCCGCGGTGAAAACGCGCTCAACTGGGGCGATATGGAGATCTTTTCAATTGTTCCGGAGAATATTGGGCAAAACGTATAAATCTTCGATTATTGTTTGCCGAAGTTTATAAACGGGGTTAGAATAGGAAGCACCCCATGACAATCAACCCGACGACTTAGGAGCACAAATGTCTGCTGCTGATGAAGTACTGAACAAGGGCGAGCGTGTCGCTGGCCAGGGCAATTCAACTAGCCCATCTGGTCAGCCTGTCCCATCCGAGAACACCTCGATCACCGCTGGTCCACAGGGCCCAAACGTCCTCAATGACATCCACCTGATTGAAAAGCTGGCTCACTTCAACCGTGAGCGCGTCCCAGAGCGTACCCCTCACGCAAAGGGCCACGGCGCATTCGGCGAACTGCACATCACCGAAGATGTTTCTGAGTTCACCAAGGCAAAGCTGTTCCAGAAGGACACCGTCACCCCAATGATGGTCCGTTTCTCCACCGTTGCTGGTGAGCAGGGCTCCCCTGATACCTGGCGTGACGTTCACGGTTTCGCACTCCGCTTCTACACCGAAGATGGCAACTACGACATCGTGGGTAACAACACCCCAACCTTCTTCTTGCGCGACGGCATGAAGTTCCCAGATTTCATTCACTCCCAGAAGCGTCTTGGCAATAACGGTCTGCGTAGCGCTGATATGCAGTGGGATTTCTGGACCCGTACTCCTGAGTCCGCTCACCAGGTCACCTACTTGATGGGTGACCGCGGTACCCCTAAGACCTCCCGTCACCAGGACGGCTTCGGCTCCCACACCTTCCAGTGGATCAACGAAGAGGGCAAGCCAGTCTGGATCAAGTACCACTTCAAGACCCGTCAGGGCTGGGAGACCTTCACCGATGCTGAGGCAGCGGAGATGGCTGGTAAGAATGCTGACTACCACCGTGAGGATCTGCACAACGCGATTGAGCAGGGTGACTACCCAATCTGGGACGTTAAGGTCCAGATCATGCCTTTCGAGGATGCAGAGAACTACCGCTGGAACCCATTCGATCTGACCAAGACTTGGTCCCAGAAGGATTACCCACTGGTTGATGTGGGCTACTTCGTTCTGAACCGCAACCCACGCAACTTCTTCGCTCAGATTGAGCAGGTTGCTCTGGATCCTTCTAACCTGGTTCCTGGCGTTGGCCTTTCCCCAGACCGCATGCTTCAGGCTCGCGCCTTCGCATACGCTGACCAGCAGCGTTACCGCATTGGTGCGAACTACAAGCAGCTGCCTGTAAACCAGCCACTGAACGCTGACAAGGTCAACACCTACGAGCACGAGGGTTCCATGGCCTTCCTGTTCAACAACGAGAATGACCCTGTGTACAGCCCTAACCGCTATGGCAAGGGCGCTGGCTACCTGGATGACGGTGAGACCTCGGCTCAGCCTAACGGCCAGGCTTCTGACCTGTACGTCAACCCAGATCCACACGGCACCGACTTGGTTCGTGCTCCTTACGTGAAGCACCAGGATGATGATGACTTCATGCAGGCTGGCATCCTGTACCGCGAGGTATATGATGACGGTGAGAAGGAGCGCCTGGTAGACAACATCACCAACGCAATGGGCGGTGTTTCTGAGCAGGTTGAGCAGCAGGTCTACGAGTACTGGACCAATGTTGACGAAGAGCTCGGCGCTCGCGTTCGCGAAGTTTACGCAACCAAGAAGTAATCGCACCCTCGGTGCGCCTTGACCATTAAGGCGCTGGTGGTAGATAAGTTTTCTTCTATGACTTCTCGTACCACCCGCGCTCTATGGTCGTTGCTTTTGACCGTGCCCATTATTGTGGGCGCGGTTTTCGCGTTTTCTACTTCTTGGGAGCCGTCCCAGGCGTGGTCGAGCGGGGAGGATGCTACGGGGGCTCCGGCTGATCAGGTCACGGCGGAAGACATTGTGAATGCTCGTCGCGCGGCGGGTGAGGCGCAGTCGCAGGCTGGTTTCTTGGTCACGGGAGCAGAACAGCTTGCAGATGGCACCTCTGAGCTCCGCGAAGGCGCCGACCAATTGGGACCTGGTGTGGATCAGCTTGTTGATGGCGCGCAGGAACTGACCAACGGAATGACGCAGTTGCAGGCTGGTACGGGGCAACTGGGCGATGGCGCGACAGAGTTGGCCAATGCCGTAGATACTGCGGTCAACCAGGTGGTTGGCCTAGGCGCGGTTCAGGGCCAGCTGCTAGAGGCAGTGGATGCGGCGGAAAAGGATCTGGAGGGCGTCGATACAGATGACGCGAAAGAGATTCGTTCTGCAATCGGGGATTTGAAGAAGCAACTAGAAAACTTTGATGTCGGTGAAGAAATCACCGGACCACTCACGGAGCTGCAAGATGGTTCCCGTGAGCTGGCTAATCAGCTGGAAGTGCCGGGATATGCGTATCACGATGGTGTTTACTCAGCGACTGAGGGAAGCAAGCAGTTGCTGGCTGGGCTGCAGGAGCTGCAATCGGGTACCGGGGATCTGACTGGCGGTTCGCAAGAGCTTGCCGATGGCGCTGATCGCGTCAAGACCATGGCCGACCTGAACAAGACCAAGGCGGATGCAGTGCAGCGTGCCTTACCAGCGGTGCAGGCGCCAGCAGCGGGCGAAGGTGCTGAGGAAGTTGACCCAGAACTTGCCGCGGCAGAAGGGGAGACCTCCGGCGCGTTGAGCCCTGTGGTTGCCATGCTGCTTGCAGCATTGGTGATGCTCGGCGGTGCGGCATTGGGCTGGGCCTGGATTAATCGTCTGGGCCGCCCGGTTATTACGTTGACCGTGGGCACGATTGGTCTGGTCGCGGCTGGCACGATGTTGCTGTGGTTGCTTGGTGGATCTATCTCGCCGCTGGGCCTAGTCGTTGGCGCCGTCATGATGACTTTGGCATCACTGGCTTCAACCGTGATGACCCGCGCGGTGTTCGCGCGCATGGGGGCCACACCGGGACTGATTGCAACGGCTGTGGCCGGCATTGTGCAGGTGGGCCTGGTGGGCTACGTCTGGAAGACGGCCACCACCGGTGAGGTGGGCACCATCTGGCAAGTGCTCGCGGACCTGACGCCGTTGAACTGGGCGACCACTGGTCTGATTTCTGCCGGCAATGAAGGCAGCGCCACCATGTTGTGGACGTCCGCGATTGTGTTGGCTGCCATCGTTATCATTGGCTTTGTAGTTGCGGTGATCACCCGCAAGCCACAGCAGGTATTTGAAGAACCAGCTGATCCAAGCGACGGGCAGGCCCGCGAAGTAGAACCAGTGCCTGCACCCTAATTCTTAGGGAGCCTTGATCTGCTCCGGGGCCTCATAAAACTCGTCAGGGATTGGCACCTGAGTTGGCCCCTGCGCCCGGAACTGTTGCAGTACCGGGCGCCAATTCTTTGGGTTGGTGTCATACTGCTCAATCTCACCGGTCTCGCGGTTGACCAAAGTCGGCCCGATGGAGTTGTCCGGGCGGCTCGCGCTAAAGAGCCAGTGAGTCTCGGTTTCCGCCGCACCTGCGAGAGGTCCGCGGTGCTGAAAGACTTTTTCTGCTGCTTCATTAAAGGTAATCATCCCTGTCCACCTTAGTATGCGCGCCGTTGGTGGCTTGGCTAAATCTGTGGAAAAGCTTTGGAATGTTTGCAATTGAATAATAGGTGCCTGTGAAGGGTGCAATAGGTTGGACTTGGCAATTTCGACGGTGCTACTGTGGGCAGTGCTCACGTAGTCCGCTTAGGGGGCGGACTAACGGTTTCTCCAATCCGTTGTGAGTGATAGGGAATAGGGCGGCGCCGCAGCTGTAGGGATGCGGCGCCGTTTCCCAGTTTTCATCCAAAGCTAGCTTCAGGCTAGAGACATATCTCAAGCGCATGCTTCAATAATTGCATATGCGCTATTATTGGAGCACAAAAATGAATGAAGCTTTAGAAATAGCTGCAGATCTTGCGTCTCAGCAATGGGGTCTTGTTACGTCTGCTCAGGCCAGGTCGCTGGGCGTCGCGGCATTTCAAATGAGCCGGCTCGTGGACAGAGGAGCCTTTGTGCGTATTAGGTCAAGTCCACCCGAGTGGTGTTTCTGCCTTTCGTTGAAACAAGCAGTGTGATGGTGTCAGGGACCGGCACGTGCTTGGTGCTGTGACTGGTTCATGCAACCTCCTTGGTGGTGTCAGCGTCGATGACGTTGGCGG
>OMJG01000174.1_pt1 | contig 49197 bp, 45 predicted proteins | sample 1646431 | NCBI WGS metagenome assembly OMJG01 (sample SAMN03771674, study PRJEB25209) | food metagenome | isolation source: Cotija cheese | place: Mexico:Jalisco,Michoacan | collected 2011-12-12 | reverse complement strand
AGACTGCCATTGAAAGATTCCGGGCTTGTTCGGATTAAACTTGTAATTTGCCTTAGTGAAAATCTTTAGGGCTTCTCGGGTTGCCAGCATGACGCTAGTGGTATTAACCGTCATGACCTTATCCCACAATTCATTAGTGAGTGTGCCAACTGGGGCCATATTATCCATGATCCCGGCATTGTTGACCAAAATATCAAGACGGCCGAAATGATCAACCGCGCTTTGGACCATAGCGACCACGTCAGCCTCTTTGGTCACATTGGTTACACTGGCAATTGCCTGACCACCAGCTGTGGTGATGGCCGTTACAACCTCATTTAAGCGGTCCTGATTAATGTCAGCGGCAACGATCTTGGCGCCTTCTTTGGCAAATAATTCGGCCATTGATCGCCCCATACCAGAGCCAACCCCCGTAATAATTGCCACTTTATCGACTAATTGTTGAACCATTCAACTCACTCCTATCGGTTATTGATTTAGCATCTAATTGCTTAAGTTTATTATAGTCTTATTTACTAAAGAAAGCGCTTGATAGACCAGAGGTCATCATCGTTGACGTCAATCGGCTTTCATGTAACAATAAAAGTAACAAAAAGGAGCGATGAACGATGAAATATGTTATTACCGGGGCGACTGGTCATCTTGGCCGTCAGATTACCCGCCAGTTAGCGCAGCGAGTAGCACCTGAAGAAATGACGCTGGGGGTGCATACGCCCAGTAAAGCCACTGAATTTGTTCAGCAGGGGATGACGGTTCTACCATTGGATTACCGAGACGTGACCAGTTTGGTAGCCAGTTTGCGTCAGGCTGATGTGGCAATTTATGTGCCCAGCAAGAGTCATGATAGTTTTAGTCGTGTGAGTGAATTTGAAAATATCGTGACGGCGGCAGAACAGGCGCAGGTCAAGCACTTACTGGTGATGGGTTTTATTGCTGATCAAGTGAATAATCCGTTTGATCTATCAGCGTTTTATGGCTATGTTCCCCGTCGCTTAGTAGCCAGTACGTTGGACTATACAGTCGTCCGCAACGCGTTGTATGCTGATCCGTTAGTCCCTTATTTACCAGAACTGATTGCGCGTGGTAATGTTATCTATCCGATGGGTGATGCGTCACTAAGCTTTATTAGTCTGGCGGAAAGCGCAGCGGCATTCGCGCAATTAGCAGTGACGCCTAAGTTATGGCGTCAACCTATTTACACCTTGACTCAGGAACGTTCGTATACGATGCCCGCTTTGGCTGAAGTTTTGAGTGCTGCCAGTGAGGCTAAGATTGGGTATGCACCGGTAACGTTGTCCCAGTTTGCCGCGTTATATAACGAAGGAAATGAGGGGCATATGTTAGCGTCAATGTATGCCGGTGGTGCGCAAGGGTTATTGGCGACGGTTAGCACGGACTTTCGGCAGATCATGGGGCGTCCAGCGCAGAGCTTACCGGACTTTTTAAGCGCGACACTTGCGAAGTAAGGCGGGATCGTTATAATTATTCGGTAAAGATATTTAGGGGGGATTCATGATGCGCTATTCACATAAGCTTAGTGATGCAGTTCATATCTTGGCCTATATTGTGATTTACCGAGATCATGATTTATCTAGTGCGGCCATTGCGGCGAGTGTTGCGTCTAATCCGGCGCTGGTTCGCCGATTGATGGGCGCCTTGCGACGGGCTAACCTGTTGGCCACAACGCAAGGTGCAGCGGCACCAAAACTGGCACGTGATCCTGCCTTGATAACGTTGCTGGATATTTATCAGGCCGTGGAAAATCCGGGGGACCTGTTACACGTTGATGAGGAGACCAATCCAAAATGCATTGTTGGTGGCAATATTCAAGCCACTTTGGAGACGGCCTATAGTGGGGTGCAACAGGCAGCGGAGCGGCAGATGCAGCAGATAACGTTAGCAAGTCTAATTACAGACATTTGGACGCGTGAACGAGAAAAAAGTAGTACACACTAAAAAGGTCGCGACGATTGTCGGGACCTTTTTTGGTGGCAATTAATGATGAAGTTCATCAGCGAAGAAAGTATCAACGACGCGCTGACTGGCATGCCCATCTTCCCAAGCATTAAAGCGTTGGCTAAATCGTTGGTAGGCCGCAGCGTATTGTTGCGTAACGGCTGGTAAATCATGTAGAGCGGCTAAAACGTCGTCGTTAGTCTTGAGTAGGGGCCCCGGCAGATCAGTCTCCATGTTGAGGTAAAATCCCCGGAGGACACTTTCATACTTTTCGTAGTCATAAACAAAGTACAGAATGGGCCGTTTTAAAATGGCGTAGTCGAAAAAGACACTGGAATAATCAGTAATTAAGACATCGGCATATAATTCGCTAATATCATCGTAACTAGATTCGTTGTAGACAAAATCACCAAAGCCGGTTGTGTCTAAGTGTTCAGTGATAAAGTAATGCGTGCGGAGAACTAAAACATACTCGTCACCGAGTTCTCGTTTTAGTCGATCAATATCTAGCTTTAACGTGAATTTGTAATCTCCAACGCCGTAGTAATCATCATCACGCCAAGTCGGGGCGTAGAGAATAATTTTCTTGTCGAGAGGAATCCCCAACTTACGTTTGATTTGTTGGGTCTGCTCGTCCTTATCTGGCGCACTCAAAATATCGTTGCGCGGATACCCCGATGATAACATTTGGTCGGTGGGGTACATGAAGGCATGTTCAAAAACGTCGACGGAGAATTGGTTAGCCGTGACGAGATAGTCCCACTGACGCGATTGTTGGTAAAAAATCGATTTGTACAGCGGGTTGGCACTGGCAACGTTATTCATGTCAAACACCAAGTGTTTCAACGGTGTGCCATGCCAAGTCGCTAGAAATTTAGTGCCCGGTCGTTTGATGAACCACTTCGGTTGGCGCATGTTAATGACTTGAAATTTGGCGGTAGCTAAGTAATACATGTAACGCCAACCAAAGCGCTTGACGACCTTGGTATTGAGCCGACCGGCCGGCGTTTCACTAACCCCTGGGTTCATCACCCAAACGTGATTGAAGCGACCGGGATAGTTCTTTTCAAGGTAGTTATAAATAGCTTTAGGACTATCGGAAAAGTTGCGACCAAGAAAGGACTCATACAAAATGGTTCGGGGTTTAATGGGGAGCTTAATGAACCACCAGTTGTAGGCCAAACGGGTAAGGCCACGCCCCCGGTGACGGATTACACGATTCAACTGTCGTAAGCGAACCAACCCGTTGATCTGAAATTGAGGAATGCGTGGTTGGCGACGAATCGCGCGTAGAATTTGACGGCTATTGTGGGGTAACTCGCGTAAGGTATCAGGATCAACGAGCTGTAAATAGTCGTGCAACTGGTCCATTAACGCAGGACTATCAGCAACGGTAGTTTCGGAGCTGGTCGCTAACGCTTGATAGAGATAGCGGTGTAACCGCTCTAAAGTGAATCGACTGAAGGCCACATGTAACGGACCGACCGGTAAGTCTACCAGAGCCAACTGCCAAGCAGCAAGCCGGTGGTGCCAGCGATGGGGGTCCTCTAATTGGTGAATGGACGGTTGATTGATGGGATCATTGTGTTTAACACGTACATATAGGGGATCGGCTAGTCGCAGATAGGTCGGCGTTGCCAGCATTGCCTGCGTTAGGAAGTGGTAATCAGGGTAGAGGGCGTTAGTCTCATCAAATTGCCAATGATGTTGCTGGACCAGTTGGCGATTGAGTATCTTGCCCGTTATTTTAGCCTGACGACCAAATTGCTCAAATCGATCTTCGCCGGTGAATAACAAATACTTGTGGGTGAGCCAATTTTGAACCACGGAAGAAACGGGTGTGGTAGTCGGTGGCTCCGTCAGCAAGTCGGCGGATAAATTAAGTGGTCGATTCCGCAATCGTTGGCGTTTAGGACCACCCCACTTGGGCAGTGTATCAGTTGCCGAGGTCTGCGTGAGACTATTGACAAAAGAAACGTGTGGTTCATAGGTCGGGTACTGATTTAAATCGATAAAGGTTGTGGATTTTAGGCCTTCCAGCGCTGCAACCGTTGCTAACGCCGTTGGAAGTAGGTAATCATCACTATCAACAAAGACCAACCAATCGCCCTGAGCAACAGTCATGGCGGCGTTGCGGGCGGCGCCAACAGTTGAAGCTTTGGGGTGTACCTGACGAATGGTAAATGGTGCTTGCCATTCCGTCTGGTCTAAGTCAATCGGTAAGGTACCCGCAATCAACCATTCAAAATCAGTGGTCGTTTGGGCCATTAAGTTGGTTTTTAATGCCAATAATTGGTCATATTCGCTGGGTAAGTACGGTGTAATCAAACTAAATTTCATGAGAACCCCCTAGTAGAATAACTGATGAGCCACTCGAGGTGACAGCATCCGCAGCAAACCTAAGCGTGACCACCGATGGATTGGGGGAGTCTGAGTTTGTTTAATTTGCGTCAGTAACTGAAGATGTACAGGCCTTGATAACTGCTGACGACCAGCGACATTCAGGATTTGATTAAGCTGATGTTGTTGGTACTGAGCGATAAGGGGGCCCCAGCCCAAGGCCAGATGGTCCAAATCAATTGCCTGCAGGTTAGTGAGCCACGTTAGGGGCGTTGTAACCGCCCATGACTGCCTTGCGATGGTGGGAACGTGTAGTCGGATGACTTCAGTTGCTGATTGTAGAATTGGTAAAGTTTGTTGCAGCGATGCTAATGGTAAGTTAGGGGATAATTGCGTACTGGGTAGTAATAACCCGGTTGGTCGTAATCGTTGATCGAGGTACTTCAAACTTTGCAGATTTATCTGAACACTATAATTTTGAAGACCCCAAAGTGCTAGCTGTTGGGCGTTAGCGGTCGTTAATTTAGAGTCAGCTAGCTGCTGTAAGGTGAGATGGAGTCGACTATCAGCGTGCTGTTCAAGGTAATCTTGGACTTGTGGGGCTAGCGGTTGACCGCTGTCAAAAGTGGCTAAGCTGATCAAGCGATTGGGATGTTGTTGGATTACCTGTTGCCACTGTTTAAGGGCACCCGGCAATAATCGATCTGTTTCCCGTAGATTAATTAAATAGGTTTGTTCGCTTGGTGTGATAGTTGGGCGACCGATGGTTAATGACCATGCGGCCGCTTGTCGTTGTTGTGCCTGGGTCAGTGTTTGGCCCTTAGGTAACTGCAGGCTTAAAGAAACGTCCGTAACGTGTTGGCTGTTGGTTTCCCCGATGAGCGTAGTGAGTTGCGCCCAGTCCAACTGTGCCTGTGGGACGATATTAAGATATATAGGCATGTTTTTTCCTTCTCCGATAAGTAAATTAGATTAACAAATAATAATTTCAAGGTTTATTATACCCGCTTATGGATGGGTTACCAGCCATTTTTACGCCAATTGTCGACAATGATAATAACCGATAAACGATTCTTAGGGTTTCTTTTTTGATCTGAGTCATGTTATCGCATAATTGGCACACAAAAACACCTGCTAGACGGGATAATCTGGCAGGTGTGATGAATAAGATTTATCGAGAAATCTTGTTGAATTTAGACGTCATCGCGGCTCAGCAAGGTAATGGCCTCGCCTTGTGCTTGCCGGCGATCGATGTTTTGCTCGCCCCAAACACAGAGTTCGTGCAGGATACCGGACAGACTCTGGCCGTAGTCGGTTAAGGTATAGTCGACTTTAGGTGGTACTTGCTTATAAACGTGACGTTCGACAATATTGGCGGCTTCCAACTCCCGTAGTTGTTGCGTTAACATTTTTTGTGAAATTTGGGGGATGGCCCGCGCCAGTTCACCAGTTCGCATGGTTTGATGACGTAGGTGGCATAAAATAATGGATTTCCATTTACCGCCAATAATTTCCATCGTTGCTTCAACACCAATATGATAGGTTTTTGTGCTCATCAAAGCGCCTCCTAATTAATTATTACCTTTTGGTGGGTATCGCACTTTAAAGTGGGTTCTTGTTCTGGATATCCTAACCAGTATAATCATAACTCATACAACAGACAACTGGTATCTAGAGGAGGTTCCTATGACAAAAAAGATTTCACCAACGTTAACTTTATTGGCACTTGCTGTAAGTGCATTTGCAATTGGATCAACGGAATTTATTAGTGTGGGATTAATTCCCATGCTCATTCAAAGTTTCCATGTGAGCTTGGCACAAGCCGGCTTAACGGTTTCTGTCTATGCCTTGGGCATTATGATTGGTGCGCCGCTGATGACGTTACTAACCGGTCAAATGAATCGGCACACCTTAATGTTGATGATTATGGGATTGTTTATTGCTGGTAATTTACTGGCCGCTTTGGCACCGACATTTAGTATCCTATTAGCTGGTCGCGTGGTTGCGGCCTTAGCTCATGGTATTTTCATGACGGTGGCGTCCGTCATTGCTGCGGATGTTGTGGCCCCGGCTAAACGGGCATCGGCGATTGCAGTTATGTTTACCGGGCTGACGGTTGCCACTGTAACGGGTGTGCCATTGGGGACCATGATTGGGCAACTGGGTGGTTGGCGGTGGTCCTTTATCTTTATCAGCGTGATTGGCGTGATCGGACTGGTTGCCGACTACATCTTAATTCCACGCCAGTTACCGTTACCAAGTCGTGCAACGGCTAAAGGGATTTTGCGGGTCTTAAAGACACCACAACTATTATTGGCCTTATTAGTGACGGCGTTGGGGTATGGTGGAACTTTTGTGGCCTACACCTATCTGTCGCCATTATTAGAAACGAAGATGGGCTGGTCAGCTCAGGCGGTCGTTGTGATTCTCGTTATTTACGGGGTAATGGTGGCGTTAGGAAATACACTAGGTGGTCGCTGGGCTAATGCCCATCCCTTACCAGCCTTATTGAAGATGTTCGTTGGTTTAATGGTGACCTTGTTGGTATTAACGGTAACGTTACACAGTCAGTGGCTGGGTCTCTTAACTGTGCTAGTCATGGGGTTCTTTGCCTTTATGAATGTTCCGGGGCTACAACTCTACATCGTACAGGTGGCCGAACAACAGACGCCACAAGATATCACGATGGCTTCCGCATTAAATATTTCAGCCTTCAATGTGGGGATCGCATTGGGGTCCGCGATTGGCGGTCAAGTGACCAGTCAATTTGGCTTAGCATGGACACCACTTTTTGGAGCACTGATGGTAGGACTTAGTATTGTCGCAACGATGGTATTGATTCGGCTGGCTCGACCGGCTCGACGGTTAATCAACAAATTCAATCATCTTTAAAATGAAAAGGACGCCCATAATCGGACGTCCTTTTTGCTTTTACAGCATGAAGTTTGAGACTAGTTTAAGGCAAATCATTACCAGCAGCGAAGTAAATATCGTACCATTCCTGCTTGGTTAAGGTAACATCAGCACCGGCCGCACTATCCTTGATGTGTGTCGGATTCATGGTACCAAGCAACACTTGAATGTTGGCGGGGTGGCGAAGAATCCAGGCAATTGCGATACCGTTTTTAGAAACACCATATTTGTCAGCCAATTCCTGCAACTTTTGGTTGAGTTCAGGGTATTTCGGATCATTAATGAACATGCCTTCAAATAACCCATACTGGAACGGTGACCACGCTTGAATGGTCACATGGTGGCGCCGAGAAAATTCAAGAATTCCCCCGTCATGGTCAATAGACCGGCTGTCGGTCATGTTGACGTGAAGTCCGGCATCAATCATACCCGTGTGAGCGGCACTGAATTGGAGTTGGTTGAACATTAACTTTTGATCAACAACATCTTGCAGCATTAAGTATTGTTGCACGTTGAAGTTGGAGACCCCAAAGTGGCGAACCTTGCCAGATCGTTGCAAGGTGTCAAATGCATCGGCAATCTCAGCCGGTTCCATCAGTGGATCGGGACGGTGTAAGAGAAAGGCATCCAGGTAATCAATATTCATCCGTTCCAAAATACCATCGACGGCATCAATCAAATGCTGCTTAGAAAAGTCATAACGCTTCCCAAAGACTAGGTCATCATGGCTTCGTTGTGGGTCAACGATAATGCCACCCTTGGATTGAATATAGAAGTCATCGCGCTTCAGACCAGAGGCCTTCAACGCTGCGCCAAAGGTCTTTTCAGATTGACCATTGACATAAATGTCAGCCGAATCAATATAATTAATCCCGGCCTCGTGAGCTGCCTGTAAAGCCTTGACAGCGTCTGCTTGTTCTAAGACGCCCATCCGCATGATTCCTAATGCAACTGCTGAGGCTTGCCAGTTAGTATTGCCAAGTTGTCGTTGTTTCATCAGAAAAACTCCTTCGTTTTCAGATTAGTCACGTACATCCTTAAGTGTACACCGTCCGGCTAATTTTTTCGCGCTAGATGACTTTTGGGGAAAAAGGTTGACTTTTTGCCAGCAACCGTTATAGTTAATTACACAAGTAACTAACCAACAAACGAGTGGGGGATTTTAACATGACAACGAAAGCAGTCGTCAGTGTCAGCGATTTAGAGAAAACGTATGGCAAACCTAATGAACGTCAGTATACAGCCTTAAAGGGCCTTAATTTTACGGTGGACGCCGGGGAGTTTGTCGGCATCATGGGAGCATCTGGTTCGGGGAAGACCACCTTGCTGAACATGCTATCCACACTGGATACGCCGACTAAAGGTGACGTCGTGGTTAATGGTCATGATGTGACCAAAATGCGTGGCAACCAGTTGGCAGATTTCCGGGCCGAAGAAGTCGGCTTCATCTTCCAAGACTTTAATCTGCTAGAAAGTTTAACGGCGGAAGAAAATATTGGCTTGCCGTTAGCATTAAAAGGAACATCGTCGAAAGTGATGGATCAAGCTATTCACGAGGTCGCAGCCACTTTGTCGATTTCCGATTTGTTAACGAAATATCCGGCCGAACTTTCTGGTGGGCAAAAACAACGGGTAGCCGCGGCTCGGGCCATTGTTCATCACCCCGCAATTTTGATGGGTGATGAGCCAACCGGTGCTTTAGACTCAACCAGTGCCCGGGAACTTTTGGACTTGATGACGACCATCAATGAACAACAGAAAATGTCTGTCCTATTAGTGACGCATGATCCCTTCTCAGCAAGCTTCTGTCAACGGATCTTATTCATTAAAGACGGTCAGATTGGTTCAGAGTTACGGCGTGGGGAACAAGATCGGCGAGCATTTTACCAACAAATTTTAAATGAGCTCGGAACGTTCAACGAGTAGGGGGGCGCAACATGTTAGCAAAATTAGCACTTGCTGGGATTAAAAATCGGCGGCGAGATTATCTGGTCTTATTGGCGGGGTTAACCATGTCAGCGGCCATCTTCTATATGTTTGCCAACTTGGCAACCAACAAGGCTTTCATTTCGGCCAATGCGGTGGTGTCACAAGCTGTTATTATCTTTGGCTTTGGGGCCGTGTTATTAATCTTGATTAGTCTGGTCTACATTATGTATGCGAACAGCTTTTTATTGAGCATGCGGCAGCATGACTATGGTGTTTTCATGATGCTGGGTGCTAAGCGGCGCCGAATTGGCCAACTGGTCTTTTTGGAAACCTTGATTTTGGGGACGATCGCGACCGCCATCGGGATTGGTTTAGGGTTAGCGATGAGTAAGTTCCTAGTGGGCTTCTTATTGAATCTATTAGGCCTTCACTTGGCCCACTTACAAGCAGTTTATGTGCCAGCAATTATTGCGACCGCAGTCCTTTACGTAGGGTTGTTCGTCTTGGCATCGCTCTTTAACTTACTGCATTTAACCCGTTCCACAGTTCTAAAATTACTTCACAGTGATGACCAGGCCGACCAGCCTAAGGTCAATCCAGGGAAACAAGTCGGTCAGGCATTGCTAGGAATTGTTTTGCTAGCGATTGGTTATTGGGCCTTAGCCGCGATCAAATTGCTACAAGTCATGGCCATTCCGATTGCGCTAGTGACCATCACCTGTGGCACCTATTTATTATTCCGGGCAACTTTACTAGTGGTTATTCGGGCGTTACGGCACACCAGTTGGGCGAAGAAGCATCTGAACGGGTTCTTATTGGGCCAACTGAACTTCCGGGTGTATAACTACACGCGAATGTTAACCATTGTTTCATTACTGTTTGCGATGGCCTTGGGGGCCATTACCGTTGGTTCGGGATACCATCGGCAATTGCCACAAATGGCGGGGAGTTTTGATGCTTATACCCTGGCGGTCCACAACGTGACCCCCAAGCAACAAAAGTTGATTAATCAACTGCACGTTAGCCATCAAGCAACTTATACGCAAAAACGGCAAGGCAAAGTAGTTTATTACAATGCGACTGAACTGCGCCAACAACCGTTTGAACAATTGCGTACGACGGGAAAGAGCTTAGGTAAAAACCAGTACTATACAGAAAGTTTGTCAGCCTTTCAAAAGAAGGGATTGGCTGGCATGGACTTCCAGAACTTGGCTATCCGCGGAGCCTATACGTTCTACACACCGAAGATTCTGAAAGCTCAGCAATTTAGTCGTCAAGCCGGCAAGACCATGACAGTGACGACCTTACGTGTAAAAAACATGCAACAGGATCAACGAGTCTTAAAACAGTTAAATCAAAGTGAACTTGACCGTTATCCGCTACCGACAAATATGACGGTCGGTAGTTATCAAAGTTTTACCATGATGAATGCCTTCTTTGGTGGACTCGAGTTCATGGGGTATTTCTTGGGGATTGCCTTTCTAGCTATGCTGGCATCTTGTTTGATGTTCAAGATCCTTTCTGGCGCCCCAGGCGACCAACGTCGTTACCGGATGCTGTACAAGGTTGGTGTTCGCCAAGGACTGATGCGTGCGGGTATTGCAAAAGAAATTGGGATTTTATTCCTCATTCCTGGTATCATGGGTATAGTTGACGTTTTGTTTGGTTTACAAATGTTTAAACCGTTGATGCAAGCACCGATGAGTCCATATCTGGGGATTGGGAGCACGTTCTTAATTTTCATTGGACTGTACGCAATCTATTATGTCGTAACGTTGGCACTGTATTGGCGAATTGTATTACCAAAGCAAGTAGATTAGTCGATAAAATGAGTTTAAAAAAGAATGTGGGATAAGCCATGAAATTTAACTTTGATAGCCCGGAACCCATTTACCTGCAGGTAGCCGAACAATTAGAAGAGGCCATCTTTACCGGTATCTACCGGGCTGGCGAACAGGTTCCGTCTACGACAGAGATGTCGAAAGAATTTCATATCAACCCGGCGACGGCGCTTAAAGGCATGAATCGGTTAGTGGCGGCCCAGATCATTGAAAAGCGGCGCGGTGTGGGCATGTTTGTCACCGCCACAGCAGCTGAAACGATTCGTCAGAAACGGCGGGCGCAGTTCTATGAACGTTATGTCAACCGGTTTACGGCTGAAGCCAAGAAGTTAAATCTGTCTGAAACTGAATTGATTGCTCTGGTAACACGAAGTTACCATGATGCTTAGCAAATGAGTGGTCCCCCTATGAGTCTGATGGGGTGACCACTTTTTGGGGTAAGCAAGTTGATTTACAAATAGAGCTAACTGCGGTATAACTAATTGTGCACAATTGAGTGGGCATAATCTTCGGAAAGAGGGATTTGATGATGAAAATCACAATGACAGCAGCAGCTAAGGATTTTTTGCGTAACCATGTTCAACCAGACACTGTATTGTTACTCACGCTAGATGATGGGTCTAACCGTTATTCGACCCTCGGTGGGAGCTGTGCGATTGGTGACAAGTTTCAATTTGTCGCGCTGACGGAAAAAGATCCGGCTTATGCCATTCCGGTAGAGAACGATGCGGGCATCCAGTTGTGGACCAACGCTGATACGGAACTTTATTTAAACAATGGGTTGACGCTAGATCGGGTTTTCAATCAATTGGCATTACGTGATGATACAGGCATTTTGGACAGCGCAGTCGGACTGATTACGTACTCAGCTGAAGAGAAATCAAAATTAGACTTGAAGAAAGAAATGCAAACTTTAGGGACACGCATTTGCTAGTTTCCAGTTTGTCGGCATGGGCCAAATGGCGCATGCTTTTTTTTATGCATCCCATGGCTAGCGGTCTTGTTTAAAAAATGAATTATTCAAACAGTGAATAAAAATGGTCTCTGTCTATTGCAAGGTGATAGGTGGCACGCGTATACTGATAGTATGCAAAGTTCTGGGGGGGGATTTATTTGAAAAAGATTCATCAAGGTTGGCGAATACTAATCGGCTTAATTGGTTTGCTGGGCATTCTGATTATTAGCCAGTGGGCAGTACCAGCCCACGCCGCCACTAATTATGATGGCGCGAACTTCACGACAGCGGCTAAGGTCACTAACGGGCCAGATTTCAAGCACGCTGATACAATTGATATCCAATACCATTTGGATTTTGGCACGACACCTTTACATAATGGCGACACGATTACGTTAGATTTTCCTGAGAATTTACGAGGGAAAACACCTGGTGATACATTCGATGTAACGGATGAGTCCGGTGAGGTGATTGGTAAAGCCGTTGTCTCAGATACCGGTGTGGTAATCACCATGAACGATGCATTGGAAGGGAAAACCAATGCAAAGTTAACCCTGAATTTGGCAACCAAGTATCGGTACGACGATACGGGCGAGAAAGATGTGGTCTTCCCACTAGAAAATAACGGCAGTAGCACTTCAACCATTAATATGGTTGCTAACGAAGCCAATCTGTCTAAGAGTGGAACGATTCAAGACGATGGCACCATCAAGTGGACCATTTTAGTGAATCGGAAAAATTTACATTTAAAGAATGTTGAGATCAGTGACACAATCGGGGATCATCAAGAAATGATTCACGGGGTCACAGTCAGCAAGGCTTATTGGACCAGCGCAACTGGCTACAAGCGTGAAAAGCCAGCAATGACGGCTGATGATTATCAGGTGACCTATCACGATCAAGGATTTGATTTGGCTTTTAACGATGACTTAGATCAAATGGTTGCGATTGATTACTATACCAAGATCACCGACTCATCATTGATTGATTCGGGCTACAAGTTCCGTAACAACGCCGAAATGACTTGGGGTGGTGGCACTTCCGGGACGAAACATTCTGAACAAGCCAATGGGAAGGTTTCTTCTTCAAAGGGCAATAGTGGCTCTGGTAGTGGCGATGTCAACGAAACCACGGAAGAACCTGAAGATAAGGATACCGGAACAATTGATACCGACAATGGTACCGAGACTGATGCCGAAGAAGCCGCTCGTGAAGAGACTGAGGATAAAGAAGAGGCTACCAAAGAAGCCGAGGCAGCAGCCGCGAAGAAACAAGCAGCTAAAGCCAAGCAGACAGCAGCTAAGGTTAACCAGACAACGGCCAAGCCAAAAGCAGCCGTGAAAGCAACCGCCACACAATCGGCTGGTCGGACGGTTAACCATAACCGGAAATTACCGCAGACTGATGAGGCACCGGTGGCTTGGGCCACATTAAGTGGTTTGGGGTTGCTACTGGCTGTAGGAAGTGTTCGGGTCTTACGCCGTCACTAATTAAGGATGTGCAAGGGTGATTGGTCCGTTGGGGCACAATCGCCTTTTTGTTATAATTGAGTTAGCATACCATGTGTCTAGTTTCACAAGAACTGTTATACTTGAGTCACTTAAATATGTCGTTGATGGGGGTACTGTCATGGGAAAATTACGGGAATACAAACGTTTTTGGTTTGTGGTCAGTCTCGGTGTGATTGCATTGGGATTGCAATTTTTAGTTCATCGCGCGGGGTTGGCCCAGCTTCTAGTTAGTGCACTTGGCATTTGCTTAGCACTCCTCATGTTTATAGACATGGTGAAGACCTTACGTTCCGGCAAATTCGGTGTGGACTTGTTGGCGATTACCGCCGTTGTGGCAACTTTAGCCGTGGGTGAGTATTGGGCAGCGTTAATTGTCTTACTCATGTTGACGGGGGGCGATGCACTGGAAGACTTTGCGGCGCGACGAGCCAATAGTGAGCTGCAAACATTGCTTGACCAATCGCCGCAGACGGCCCACGTGGTTGAGGGTGAGACGGTTACGGATGTCGCGGTCAATACAGTTACGGTGGGCGCCCGACTGCTGGTCAAGCCCGGCGAAGTTATGCCCGTTGATGGGACGCTGATTACGGGGCCGACGACAGTTAATGAGGCCTCGCTGACGGGTGAAGCACGGCCCATTGAAAAAGCAATCGGCGATACGGTCATGTCTGGGAGCATCAATGGTGAAGCGGCGGTGTATCTCCGCGCAGATCAGACTGCTGAGAATAGTCAGTATCAAAATATCGTTCGCTTGGTAAAGCAAGCAGAAGCGCAACCTGCGAAGTTTGTACGAATGGCGGATCGCTACGCTGTACCGTTTACGATTCTGGCTTACATCATTGCGGGGATTGCCTGGGCAATTTCACAGACGCCAGTCCGGTTTGCTGAGGTTTTAGTCGTAGCATCACCGTGTCCGTTAATTCTCGCGGCCCCGATTGCGTTAATCTCGGGGATGAGTCGGGCTAGTCGCAACGGAATCATTGTCAAAACTGGGACGACACTAGAGAAATTGGCACAGGTCAAGACAGTGGCCTTTGATAAAACGGGAACGATTACGCAGGGAAAATTAGTGGTGGATCAGGTGGTACCGCAAGGGTCACAGTCGGCCGATCGGCTATTACAACTGGCAGCCAGCGCGGAACAGCATTCTAGCCACGTTTTGGCCCAGTCGTTAGTTGCTGCTAATCGTTTGCCATTGTTAACGGCAACCAATGTGACGGAAACGACGGCGCAAGGGGTAGTGGCGACTATCAACGGCCAGCAGGTCCGTGCGGGTAAAGCGGCATTTGTCACGTCAGAGTCGATCACCAAACCGGATCAAACGGCTGTTTATGTGGCGGTCGATGACGTCTATCAGGGATACGTCAGCTTTAATGATCGCGTACGACCAGAAGCAGCTACAACGATGACGCGACTACGCCAAGCGGGAGTCGCGCACTTGATGATGATTTCTGGGGATCGCCAGCCAATTGCAGAACAAATTGCCCAAGAGGTGGGGTTAGACCAAGTTCACGCGGAATGTTTGCCCGCCGGTAAGATCGCGGTATTGGATCAGCTAGCTGCGAACCAACGGCCGGTAGCGATGGTCGGTGACGGGATTAATGATGCACCATCTTTGGCAACCGCTGACGTTGGGATCGCAATGGGGGCCCATGGGGCAACGGCTGCCAGTGAATCAGCTGATGCCGTGGTGCTCAAGGATGACCTTACGCGAGTCAGTACGGCGCGGGTCATTGCGCAAGACACCATGCGGGTTGCCCGGCAGTCCGTATTGATTGGGATTTTTATTTGTACCGGCTTAATGCTGATTGCCACGACTGGGATTATTCCGGCCATTATTGGCGCGGTCTTCCAAGAAGTGGTCGACACTGTGACGATCCTATACGCGTTACGGGCCCGATCAGATCGGTCTTCGTTAGAGAACTAATAAAAGGTACGGGTACTGCTGGATTTGTCCGGCAAGTATCCGTACCTTTTGACGTCAGGGCCACTAGTCAGCCTGTGCTTTACGCCGTTGATCGCGGCGAATAATTTCATACAATCCCACTAATAAGAGGACTAAGACCACGGCTAAGATAACGGTCTTAATGTTACCAGATAACAGTTCATCGCCACCAAAAGCGTAGAGAAACGATACAGGCAGAGACCCCATTACAATACAGCTGAGGGTGGTAGTAAACGAGGGTCGTAATTCTAGCGCCGTGTAGTTGACCAGTACGGTCGGTAACATCGGAATGGCATAGCCAATGCTTAGTCCTAATCGCGGATGGCGCATAGTCTTTAACTTGTCAGTGAGGTATTGAAAGCGACTGGGTTTCGAGCGCTTAGGAAACTGGCTCATGAGGTAAATGGCCAGCAGGTTGCCCAGCGTAATACCAGTTAGGTTAATCACGAACCCGGGCCAGCGACCAAAGAAGATACCAGATAAGATAGCAATTGCTGAAATTGGCACCCCAGGAATGGCTGAACCAATGGCAATAGCCGCAACGAGGATAATGGCGTTATGTCGTCCTTGATGGCGCAACTGATTAATCAAAACGGCGCGATCCCGATTGAAGTGGGTTGCTAGAATCGTGGTACCAGTTGTGCGGTAGTCAATCCACAACCAACTTAGCAAGGCAACCAATCCCACGATGCCCAGACCAATCAGCCAGTATTTATATCGATTTGTCATGAGCGAGCTCCTTTGCCATTAGATACTCTTAACTTACCATAAATTTACGAGAAAGAGAACGAACAGATTGAGTAATCGCCGGTTCGGGGAGTATGATGAAAGGGTAACAAGAAATCTGATCGTAGGGGAGCCAGAAAAATGACAAAATCACTCAATACCGATTATTTTTTTGATGAAGCGGCCTATAACACCCATGATGGTGGGTACGTGCCGCTGGCAGAACCGAAGACACCGCAACAGGCCTTACGGATTCCGCCGTTATTGAAGCCAGATAAAGAAACCGCGACGGATACCTACTATACGGTCGAGGCCCAAGCCGGTGAAACCCAACTGTTACCTGGTAAGAAGACCAAGACATGGGGCTATAACACCAGTCTACTGGGGCAAACATTGGTTTTTGCGCAGGGTAAAACGATGCATATTGACTTAAAAAATAGCTTACCAGAATTGACGACATTTCACTGGCACGGTTTAAATGTCCCCGGGCCATATACGGACGGTGGCTGTCATGCACCGGTCTATCCGGGACAGACCCGGCACATTGATTTTAAAGTGGACCAACCGGCAGCGACCTTATGGTTACACGCGCACCCGTGTCCATCAACGGCGGAACAGGTCTGGAAGGGGCTTGCGGCCTTAGCCTTAGTAACCGATGATCACGAGGCACAGTTGCCATTGCCACATACTTATGGCGTTGACGACGTTCCACTGATTTTACAGGATCGGCGGTTCCATGAAGATAATCAGTGGGACTATGAAGCGGATTATGATCCCGACGGTGTTCAGGGACCGACACCAATGATTAATGGGACAGTTAACCCGTACTTTGACGTGACAACCCAACGGCTGCGCTTACGGTTATTAGATGGTGCTAATCGGCGGGAATGGCGGTTGCATTTTAGTCATGATCTGCCGTTTACCCAAGTTGCTTCGGATGGTGGCTTACTGCCAGAACCGGTGGCCTTTACACACCTGATGTTGACCTGTGCTGAACGTGCTGAAATTATTGTTGATTTTGGCGACGTGGCGCCGGGAGAGACTGTCACGCTGTATAGTGACGACGTGCCGTTGGTTCGTTTCCGAGTTCATGAATTTACGCCAGATACGGCTGTGCTCCCAGAACATTTGGTTGAGATGCCAAATCCGGACGTGACACCGGATATGCCGATTCGTAAAGTGGTGATGTCCGGCATGGATGAGACGGTCATGATGGACGGCAAAAAGTTTGGCATGCAACGGATCGATGCCAAACAGCAGGTCGGTAATGTTGAACTGTGGGATGTTACCAATACGAATGATATGGACGGCGGCATGGTGCATCCGTTCCATATGCATGGTACGCAGTTCTTAGTAGTCTCACGTAACGGGCATGCCCCGTATCCGAATGAACACGGCTTTAAGGATACAGTCGGTGTTAACCCTGGGGAGACCGTGCGGTTAAAGGTTTGGTTTGACCACACAGGGGTCTACATGTATCACTGTCACATCATCGAACACGAAGATGGCGGCATGATGGCCCAAATTGAGGTCTTTGATCCGCAACACCCACAAACCTATAAATTAATGGATATGGAAACGCTGATGAAGGCCGTGGCTGAAGAACGCGGTATCGCCGTCAAAGATTTACATTTGGCGGGGATGAGTTCCTATGAGAAGATGGGGATGGAGATGTAGTCAGTAGAATAAAAAGGGCAATCACATTACGTGGTTGCCTTTTCATTATTCACCATGCTTTTTCCCTCGCAAAACATGATCCACGTGGGCAAGGGTTTCGTTAACAATATCTAAAATATGGGGGTCATCAAGCTCATAGAAATTTTGTTTACCAATACGTTGGGCGGTGACCAGTTGTTCTTTCTTCAGGAGGGCCAGTTGATGAGATACAACCGACTGTTCGACCTGTAAGTACTGACCCAGTTCACTCACGTTGAGTGATCGCTGTTCCAATAGATAAAGAATTTGCAGTCGCGTGGGATTACTTAGAAGTTTGAAAATAGCTTGTGCTGCAGCCAATTTGGGCGCTTGAATGGTAGTGACGGGTTCTTCAGTAGACGACATTTAAATAGGTTGCTCCTTTCATATGAATATGATAACATATGTTGAAAATAACATATTGGAGATGACCGACCATGTTACAACCAATTTTAACCGGAGTGACGGCTTACATCTCAACCGGATTAGATTACCTTGTTATTCTAATGATAATTTTCAGCCGCGTAAAGCCTCAAGATCGCTGGCTCGTGTTAATTGGTGACTTTATCGGTACGTTGATTCTGGTTGGGAGTTCTTTGACCTTGGCCTTCTTCTTAGGTTTTGTACCAACCCCTTGGGTTCTTGGATTATTAGGTCTAATCCCCATCTATTTAGGTATCAAGCTGGGACTTCAAGGCGATGACGATGATGTGGCCGCGGTTGAACGCCGGGTCAGTCAGTCCCGGGGATTGATTGCGAGTGTCGTGCTGATTACCGTTGCTACGTGTGGCGCCGACAATATCGGGATCTACGTGCCCCTATTTACCACTGTTGCGACTAGTCAGATTCCATTAATTTTAATTACGTTTGCTGGCATGGTCGTTGTGTTTTGGGAGCTGGGATTTCGCCTGGCGACGTTACCGGTGATTGCTGGCGTGTTAGAGAAGTGGGGGCGTCATCTGACCGTTGTGGTTTATATTCTGCTTGGTGGGTATATTTTGTGGGACAATGGGACGATTCACCAACTATTGCGTTGGCTATGGACGTAAAAAACCAGTATCACAGCCATGAACCGGCTGGATACTGGTTTTTGCATGAATCACAATTTAAAAGAATAGCTTGCTGGCAAGGGTGACCCCAGCTAATAAGACCACGGATGATAAGGTTGCGGCTAGAAAGGCATTGCCTCCCCGTTGGAAGATAACGCGGAAATTCACGCTCATACCGAGCGCGGCCATTGCCATCCCCAATAAGATGTAGGCAAGCTTAACCAGGCCAGCCAACGTGGCGGTTCCTAAGGGAACCCAAGTGCCAATGATACTGGTCAATAGGAAGCCGGCCATGAACCAAGGAATTGGTAACTTAGTTGGCCCATCGTTTGTGGTTGTGGTGGCAGTCTGTCTTTGGTACCACCAGCCAATGATCAAGGCAGCTGGGGCCAATAAGAGTACTCGTGACAACTTGGTAATAATCGCGGTGTCCAGACTCACAGGGCCCCCAGCACTACCTGCGGCAACGGCGTGGGCAATTTCATGCAGTGAGCCACCCGTCATGACGCCGAATTGAACGGCAGTCAGGTGCAATAGAGGTTTCAACCCGATTTCAATTAGAGTAAAGACAGTTCCTAAGATCGCCACGATAGCGACGGCCAAGACTTCGTTTTCCCGTTGTCGTTCAGCTTGATCGGCAGGGACTTTAATCTGGGGAGAGACGCCCATGACGGCGGCGGCACCACAGATACTCGTACCCGTAGCGGTTAGAATGGCTAGTTCTCGGTCGACCCCAAGCTTACGACTTAAGTTATACGTCAAGAAGACCATCCCAGTAACGACGACGGCAGCCAGCGTGATGGTTTTGACCCCCGCTTGGGCCAATTGCAGAAGATTTAGCTTGAAACCTAAAAGAATAATACCTAATCGTAAAAATTTATTGCTAATGAAGCCAATGCCATCCCGGTTGACGGCAACCATCCGGGGTGCGAGCTGGCAAGCCATCCCTAATAACAAGGCGATGACCAAGGCGCCAACTAAGTTCAAATAAGGCAATTGGGCCAGTTCGCTACCGGCCACCGCACAAATTAACGTAATAACGGCCGCTCCCCAGAAGCTACGGGTGACCAGCGTTGTACGAATATCCATATCAATTTCCTCCTCTTTTATCAATGAACTTAGTTTACCGGAAGTTAATTATAAGATAAAATTGGGATATTTAATAACGATATAATTTTTGCTTATGAGGAGTGATGATATGCTAGATAAACGATACGAAACCTTGTTGGTTTTAGTGCAGACAAAGTCCTATACCCAGACGGCCCAACGCCTCTTTATTACTCAGCCGGCGGTGTCTCAACAGATTAAGAGTTTGGAAATGGAGCTGAACGTGAAGCTGGTTCGGTATCAACGACCACGGCTGACTATCACACCAGCGGGGCAAGAATTGGCGGCCTTTGTGCAGCGGATTCAAGTGCAGGCCAATAAGGTGGTCACGGCCTTACAGCATCCTCAGGTGACGCGGCAAGTGATCTTTAGCACGACACTGTCCTTGAGCGAATTCTTAGCGCCCCAGTTGATTCAAGCGATTCAGGCTACCCAGCAATTTCGCGACATTCAATGTCGGGTGACTAACACGCAAGCCGCCTTAACCGCGATTGATCGCGGAACCAGCGACTTTGCTTTGATCGAAGGCAATTTTGACAAGACACGGTATGATTATCAGGTGGTTCGTGAGGAACCATTTGTTGCCGTGGTGGCCGCCAATCATCCACTGGCACAACAGGCACAAGTTAGTTGGGCGGACTTGACGGCTTATCCATTATTGCTGCGGGAGTTGGGATCTGGTAGCCGAGAGATTCTGACCAATCTGGCCCAGGCAGCCAATGTAACGTTAGCGGAGTTTTCGCAGACGGTGACGATCAATAATCTGGCGGCAATTCGTCAGTTACTGCTACAAGGGGCCGGCGTTAGTTTTGTTTATCGGTCGGTTGTAGCGAGTGAATTAGCGGTCGGAAAATTAGTGACGTTACGTTTGCCAGCGGGACAATTGCTCCATGAATTGGCGGTGGTATATGCGCGTGATAGCTTTTTTGCTGCGGATTATCAGCGCTGGACACAAGCTTTACGACAACCTGGTAACTAAGTCACTTAAAAGATGAGCTTAACAGTGGACAAACCCGGTTCTTTGTCGGTAGCATGAGACTATTGTCGAAAAATATGGAGAAGGGGTGAACCGTTGTGACACGCAAAACAAAACGGGCCATTTTTATTTTAATTTTTAGTGAATTTCTAGTCTGCTTGGGAATTAGTTTAGTGATTCCGGTCATGCCGTTTTTAAAAACAGAACTGCATTTGTCGGCGACTGATATGGGGATCATGAACGCCCTGTTTGCGCTGGCACAATTTGTGGCGTCACCCCTCATCGGTCGATTGTCCGATAAGATTGGTCGTAAGCCAGTTTTGACGGTGGGATTACTTTTGTATATGGTATCGGAAGTCCTATTCGCACTGACAAATTATCTTTGGGTCTTTGATATTTCCCGCTTAATCGGTGGGCTATCAGCCGCCATGGTTGTGCCAACTGCGATGGCGTTAGCGTCAGACATTACAACCAAACGGCAACGGGCCAAGGTGATTGGGTGGCTATCAGCGGCCTTTAGTGGTGGCTTGATTTTGGGCCCTGGTATTGGTGGCATCTTAGCGGGTATCAGCTACAAACCCCATTTTGGGTGGCTGGGGCCTTAGGTTTATTAAGCGCAATTGTTTTGATTGCGTTACTTCCTAGTGATGCTGAAAATAAGCGGGTAGTAGAGGAACCCGAACAAGCGAAACCGACTGCTCACCCAATGAGTCGTGCGTTTTGGACGCTACCTATTATTATTTTATTTACGATGATTTTAGTGTCATCATTTGGCCTACAGGGATTTGAAAGTATTTACAGCATTTATGTTAACGAAGTCTTTAACTTCAGTCTGAGTAATATTGCCTTAGTATTAACGCTGAATGGCTTGATCTCACTGTTCTTGCAGGTGGCGTTGTTCGATACCATGGTTAGCAAGTGGGGTGAGCGGCGGGTGATTCGCCTTTGCTTCTTCCTCGCGGCAATCTGTACCATTTGGATTACGCAGGCCCACACGAAGTTAGAAGTGATGGTTGCTACATTGATCATTTTCTCAGCGTTTGACCTCTTACGGCCAGCCATTACCACACTCTTAACCAAGGCTAGTGAGTCGGACCAGGGCCTAATCAACGGCTTGAATATGTCCTTAACGAGCATTGGAAATATTGTGGGACCGATTATGTCCGGCATGTTATTGGATTGGAATACGCACGTTCCGTATCTAGTCGTGGCTGTCTTTTTGATTGTGTCGTATCTGATGGCCTTTTTACTAAAACAACCGGGCAAGCAGCAGTCAACCGTTAATTGACTTTGATAGTAAAAAACGCGTGTTTCTAGGGATCAATTAGATTCTTAGAAACACTTTTTTTGAGTTTGACGGGCGTTACGACAAATTAAAAAGCAACTAGATGAGTCTCTAGCTGCTCCCCCCAAGGCCCCGACGGCCGTCTATTCTGTTGGCAGGCCCCCTCAAGCCGTACCGATCTTAACCACCGTGACTCCCCCAAGTCACAGTAGTCGTTAAAGTCAGCAACCTAACTGGATAAACTATGCTATATCGTGATTTTAGTGGTTATCCGGATGTTGCAGATACATTATAACGGGGATTGAATATGGGCGTAATCCCATAATCTAATAATCGGCTTACTAAATTTAACTATTTTGCCGCCTAACATGTTATGCTATGACTGAAAACGGATACAAAAAATTATATGACTCAATGACAGATAGAAGAAGGGGCGTCAGTATGCCACATCCGTATCATGAACGACTAAATTTTAAGACAGAATTGCCATTGCGAGTTATTTCACACGGAACGGTGGGGCCCAAGATGGTTTTACCTCATTGGCATCGGGCGGTTGAATTGGCCTATCCTTATCGGGGGCAGCCGGGAACGGTGCATATCGGCCATTCGACTTATCACATGCTGGCTGACCATCTTTACGTGATTAACTCGGAAGTGGTCCACAGTTATGAAACGTTTTTGGATGAAGATAATCAAATTATAACGCTGCTTTTACCGGCGTCTTGGTTACGCAATGCGGTAGCTGATGAGCAGTTGCCCATCTGGGGGCCGTTGGACCTTGACCTACAATTGGGAGTGTATCAACCGCTGGCGGAGGCCGTCCAGACGTTGGTTGCGGGGGTGATCACGCCTTCATCAGCGCGGTCAGCCTACCTCACGAGCTTGGGAGCTGAATACCAATTGGTCGGCCAATTACTCCAACATCTGACGGTTGACGGCCAAGTGACCAGTGATCAGTTACCGCTACCAGCACCACTCAGGCAGGCCGTTACGGAATTACAGGAGAACTACGCGCAACCCGTTTCAATTGCCAATTTAGCGGAGCGACTAAATTACTCCAGTGTTTATTTTTCCCGCTACTTTAAGGATTATATGGGGATTTCACCCAAGGCGTATCTCGGTCAGATTCGCTTAGAACGGGCGACATCGCTACTGATGACGTCACAGGATTCAATCCAAAATATTGCACTCAAGACGGGCTTTAGCACCGAGAAAAACTTCTTTGTGACGTTCAAGCAATACTACCAAATGACCCCGCGGACTTATCGCCAACGGTATTCGGCACAGCAAAGCTGGTCCTAAGCGGGTGACAGGCGGCACTTTTTATGATACACTACCCTAATATGTCATAACGAAAATAAGTTGAAACCAACGTTGCCGTTAATCAGACACGTTGGTTTTTTCTGTCAAAATAGGAGGAATCGTTCATGTTAACCGTCAATAATGTCAGTATGCAGTTCTCCGATCGGAAACTCTACGATGATGTTAATCTCAAGTTCACCCCAGGTAACTGCTACGGGGTCATTGGCGCTAACGGCGCTGGAAAGTCAACTTTCCTAAAGATTATCGAAGGTAAATTGAAACCCACCAGTGGGAACGTTTCAATGGGACCCAATGAGCGGATGTCGAGTTTGAATCAAGATCACTTTGCCTTTGAAGATAGCATCGTCATGGATACGGTCATTCGGGGGCACCAAAAGCTCTACGATATCATGACAGAAAAGAATGCCATTTACATGAAGCCAGATTTTAGCGATGCTGATGGGATTCGGGCCGCTGAATTGGAAGCCGAATTTGGTGAAATGGGCGGCTGGGAAGCCGAAGCTGAAGCCAGTCAGATGTTGCAAGCCTTGGGGATTGATGATTCTTTACACAACGTCTTGATGAGTGAACTGACCGAATCCCAGAAGGTCAAGGTGTTGTTGGGTCAAGCCTTGTTCGGTCATCCGGATGTGCTATTGCTGGATGAACCGACCAACGGGTTAGATGTCCAGTCGATTAGCTGGCTGGAAAACTTTTTGGCAGGTTACGAGAATACCGTTATTGTGGTCTCTCATGACCGGCATTTCTTGAATCAGGTCTGTACCCACATGTGTGACGTGGATTTTGGTAAGATCACGTTATTTGTCGGGAACTATGACTTTTGGATGGAATCCAGTGAATTAGCGGCGCAATTAAAGGCGAATGCAAACGCCAAGAAGGCTGACCAGATTAAACAATTGCAAGAGTTCGTGGCGCGATTCAGTGCCAACGCCTCCAAGTCTAAGCAGGCAACGTCACGGAAGAAGCAACTGGAAAAGATCACGCTGGATGATATTAAGCCATCTTCGCGAAAATATCCGTATATTAAGTTCACCCCGGAACGCGACTTGGGTAATGACTTGCTTCGAGTCGAGCACGTGTCAAAGGCCATTGACGGCGTCACCATTTTAGATGATGTGAGCTTTACTCTGCGGCCCGATGAGAAGACGGCGTTCATTAGCCGGAATGATTTGACGACGACAACGTTGATGCAAATTATTGCCGGTGACGTCCAACCAGACAGTGGTAACGTGGTGTGGGGCCAAACCACCAGCACGACGTATCTACCGAAGAATGTTAATGACTACTTTGCCAATAATGACTTATCCGTGTTGGATTGGTTACGCCAATTTGCCTCGAAAGAAGAGAGTGATAATACCTTCTTGCGCGGATTTCTGGGCAAGATGCTCTTTTCTGGGGATGATGTGAATCGTGCGGTTGATGTGATGTCCGGGGGCGAAAAGGTCCGGGCAATGTTATCGAAAATGATGTTGAGTAAGGCAAATGTGTTGCTGTTAGATGATCCAACCAACCACTTGGATTTGGAATCGATCACGGCGTTGAACGATAGTTTGGTCGCTTTTAACGGCGCAATCGTCTTTACCTCACATGACCACGAGTTCATTCAAACCATTGCTAACCGAATTATTGAAGTGAGTTCTAAGGGATTGGTTGACCGGGCAGATACCACTTATGACGAATTCTTAGGTCATGAGCAGGTTCAGGCTCAGGTGGCAGCTTTGTATGATGGTGAATAATTGCCGAATTTAGTGACAAAAAATAAAATCAGTGTTTCAGAATTTTCGAATTCTGGAACACTGATTTTTTATTCTTAAAATAAACGAATGAGAATAACGCCACCTACTAAACACAATAGGCCTAGAAACTGAACCGGCATCGTAGGATTTCGCTTAGCTCCGAGTAACCCAAATTGGTCAATCAATAGGCCACCAGTTAACTGCCCGAGTAAAGCAAACACTACTGTTTGGCCGGTGCCGAGAATCGGTGCTAAGTAAGTGTTGCCTAAAACAAAGACACCGCCCAATAAACCACCTAGCCAAATCCACCACGGTTTTCCGTGACCGGTGGCATTGGCAATATGACTGAGATTGCGATCAACGACGAAAACAATCACCAATAATGTCATAGCACCAATTAAAAACGAGATGAACGATGCGTGAACTGCCGAATTTAAAACGACACCTAAATGGCCGTTGATCGTCGTTTGCACAGCACCTAAGGCGCCACCGACAATTCCTAACAATCGCCATGGCCAGGGATTGCCACTGGTCGTCGTGGTAGTTTGATGTTGTAAGATGTCTGGTAAGGCAACAGTCACTAGGATACCAATTAACACTAGAATGACCCCGAAGAGCCGGGCTGGTGTGAGAGATTGTTGGGTAGCCGTTAGCCAACCAAACGTATCAATTAGGAGTCCCATTAAGACTTGACCCAAAATCGGCATAATAGCAGTTTGCACGGCGCCAATATGGGGAAAGAGGAGGATGTTGGTCGTTAAGAAGATGACGCCAAGGAACCCACCGATCCACAACCACCATGGCTCTTGAGCTAGTAGCTGGGACGAGACACCAAGTGATTGATGTGAGGCGAGGGTTACCAAGGCGAGAAAGAGCGTTCCAATAGTGAATGAGACAAATGAAGCTTGATAGGGCGAGCCGATAAAGGCCCGTAAACGTGAATTAATGGCGGTCTGGCAAGAGATGATGCCACCAATAATAATACCGATGGTTACGGGAAGCATAAGAAAATCCTCCTCTGAGTAAAAATAAAAGGTCGGCGGTTGGAAATACCGTCTCCCTTTCAGTATAACCTATTTATCGGCATGCAAAGCTAATGTGTCAATTCGTTTAAAGAAGGCATCGTGATCCACAGTAGTCACTAAGGTTACGGGCCGACCAGTCGGTGTTTCAAATGTTCGCCCACGACCGGGGCCTTCAGTTAAAACATCACTGGTGACGCGTTTAGTTGTGACGATTTCGGGAAACTCGCTGGCAACAGTCGTTAGCACATCCCATAAGAAGTAAGTAGAGTTCGTCTCAAAGTGTTGTAGAGCGGGCACCAAGGCGTAACCTTGGCCAATAAAGTCAATTGCGGGATGCTGGCGTAATGTTGCCCAGTGCTGGCGAATTTCCGGGGTCAATGGGACTTGGCGAGTGCTTTCAAGTCCGACCATTTGGATAGTGAGGTCACTATCCCAGACGGTCTTAACGGCCTGCGGGTCCCAATAAGCATTCCACTCAGTGGTTCCGTCTTGTTCGGGTTCGGCGACATTGCCACGACCGTCAAAGGTACCACCCATCCAATATAGTTGTTCAATTTTGGCTGTAATCGATGGGTCCACCTGTAAGGCTCGTGCGAGATCAGTTAAAGGGCCTGTCATGACCAAAGTGGTTTTCTCGGTGGCGGCTTGGAGTTTGTCAACGAGATCTAAGTGTGCCGGCTTGGGCGCAACGGGCGTAACAACGGTTCCCGATTCATTTAAAATCGGCAGGGCATCTAAGCTAAAGGCATCTAGCCGCCATTCTTTCGGGAATGGGTGAACGCCGCGAGAATCAGAGGCGGCGACCTCTAGGTGAGCATCGTGACCGAAACGATCGATGACTTTACGGGTAGCTGCTAGGGCTGGTTCCAGATAGGAATCGGCGCCAACCACACCAACGCCGGTTAAATGAACATCTGGCATTTGTAACAGCAGTAGTAGTGATACTAAATCGTCGACACTTCCGTCATGATTAAAATACACGTTACGCATCTAAAATCTCTCCTCTTTATTCACGAACATTATTCTAACATAAACAATCTATAGTTAACATAATAGCAAACAGTCTGATGTTTTTCAAGGCATGCTGATGGCAGATTTAGTTAGGCTTAAGAAAGCACGTGTATACTGGTTTCTAAGTTAATCGGTAGTGATTAGCAGAAAGGATGATGAATCAATGCAACCAGTCCGTAAGGGACCTAAACACTGGCTAGCACTGTTGTTGGCTGGAATCATTCTGTTTGCTGGTGGTGGTGGAACCGGCTATATGCTAGGACAACAACAAGCAAAGTCAGCGCAAACGACGCAGATGAAGAATGGCCCGAAAAATATGAAGGGGCGACCATCAGGTAAGCCAAGCGGGATGCCTGACCAAAGTAGCAGTAGTAGCAATTAACGAACAATACCTAATGCTGGTCTTGCTCGTTAATAAGTCCTATGTAATCATAAAAGACGCGTCGCATTGGGATTGGTTAATCCTAGTGCGACGCGTCTTTTATTAGTTTGTTTCTTTAATGTTGGCAAGTGAAACAGTGGCACTTCCAGGATATAAAGTCATGCGTTGTGCGCGGTATGACCAATCACCGTGGGCGAACTTGGTCCGATCGACATCGAAGACAATCTGATTGGTTTGGCGATTGACTTCAACAAATTCACTACGCTTGCCATTGTCAGCATAGCCAAAGCCAATAAGTGTATTGCCCTTGCCCACAGCGTAGCTACTCCCGACAATGTTCGTGAAGTTCCGTTTGCCGAGCGTTTTGCCGAAGCTCCACGTTTTTTTAACGGTCTTATGAAGTTGGTTAATCGTGACAATCTCCCCTGCTGACCATTGCTTAGATTGCTTGGTTTTTCCACGGGTAACGGGGACATTGTTGTCGTAGTACTCCAATTCAATTGTAGCGCCTTGATGTTGTGATTGGTGAATCAGGTTGACGGCGTGTTGACCACCACTATAACGGAACTGTTTACTTTGGGGATTCAACAAGTAGTGTTGATAGGATGATGGTAATTTTTGTGGTGCAGCCAAAATCCATTGTAATTTGGTGGTCTTATAGTTGATGGCGAAAATCATGTCCTGATTGCGGCCAGAAACGATGAGTTCACCCCGTTTTTTATCGTAAACCATTGAATTCTGGTGGAACCAATCAATTTTTCCGTCAGGACGATGGGTGCCAGTATACGTGGTATAAGCTGAACGGGGGAGAATGCGCTTGAGATCAATCACTTTGACAATCTTACCGGTCTTATAATTAATTTCAATCATGGTATCTTCAACGTACTTACTGCTACCATCATCGACGGTTAGCAAGAGGTTATGATTGGGCAATTCAATGGCATCGTGGTGAATGACGGTGTTAGTCGCTAATTTATGGGTGTCTTTCCGGGTGGGAAAGAGGCCACTGAAGTTATATTGCCGGTAGACACGACCGTAAAAGTCGGTTTCTCGCAGGGCATTGTACTTATGCTCATCGGGGGAAATTTTGGTGAGAATTAACAAGTGGTGATTGCTGAGCTGCTTAAAAATGTGGGAAATTTTATTGGTACTGTACCACCGGATCTTTCCCCGTGCATCTAGTCCGTAGGTATAGCCTTGACTAGAGACGGCAAAGGTTAATTTGGTATGGCCGGTTCCCAAAGCCATTTGTTGGGGATTACTGGTTTTTAGCGTATTTTTACCAATGCCCTTCGGTGTGTGCCCGGTTTTTAACCGGTAGGTAGTGCGTGAGGTCTGCCCGTCTTTTTGGGTAAAGGTCAGCGTGACACGGTTGGTTCGATTGGCATATAGGCCTAGGACCCCAACCGAATGGGCCGTTTTATAGCCTGATAGTTTTTTAGTGATAGTCGTCGAAGGTCGGTCGCCATGGACGGTCAGGGTGACTCGTGTTTTATCGGCAGTTTTAACCAAGATCAAGCCAGACAAGGGGGATGTTTGGTAAGGATTAACGATCACCTTGGCGTACTGCGGGCCGGTTGAAAGCTGTTGGAGTTCGCGTCGGTAAGTCGTGGTTAGGTGATTAGTTGCCGTCGTATTTTTAGTCGATAGGGCTGGTCGTAAATTTAGTTTGATTTGAGATGAACGTAAAATATCTGTCTTTTGATACTGTTGGTGAACGAGCAGATAGCGGCGGATCTGGTGACGTTCATGATAAGCTGCGGCGCCACCGACAATGATCAGAATAAGCAAGACGCCTAGACTGATTTTCCAAAACTTTTTCATGCTATGTATAACTCCTTTAAATAATTAATGCTGGTATTCGTTGATAGTTTCCTGATTAGTTTAGCAAGTATTTTGATGGGTAACAAGTCATAGACGAGAAAAGACGGTCAAGAGTGGGTCTTTGATCTGAAAAATTGTATACTAAAAGGATAAAAAGCTTAGTTTTAGGGAGGGTTAACCAATGACGCAAAGTTTTATCGTAGACGAAGCATTTTGGCAACTGTTTCCAGAGGTTGAAATTGCCTTTTTGACAGCTCAAGACATTGATAATCACGCTAAAGGGCAGGTTCCCACAGATTTGCTGACGACGGCCAATCACGTTGCCGCAACTAAGTGGGTGCCGAATGATCCGATTAGTCAAAACGCAGTTGTCCAGGACTGGCGACAGGCTTTCCAACAGTTTAAAACCAAAAAGGGTGCGCGCTGTGCGGTCGAGAACCTGTTGAAGCGGGCCAAAAATGGCAAAGGGGTTGGCACTATTAATCCAGTCGTGGATGTTTATAACTCGGTCTCGCTTGAGTGGGCCTTTCCGGTGGCCGCTGAAGATATGGATCAAATCAAAGGCGATATCCATTTGACGGTTGCTCAGGGTGGCGAACGTTTCCGTCCCATCGGGGAAGACGACGTGGAGACGGCTCTGCCAGGAGAAGTCATCTACCACGATGCTTATGATGTCATCTCCCGATGCTGGGCTTGGCGGGATAGTGCGAGAGTTGAGGCTACCGAAGCCACGCAGAATCTGTTATTCTATATGGAGAACGTTAATCCACAACGCCACGCTGACCATGTGGCGGCAACCGCTGCTTTACAAACCCGGCTGCGCGATTATTTGGGGATAAGCACAACGTTACACGTCGTGACCCATGATCAGCCTAGCGTGGCGTTTAAGGATTAGCTGATTATTTGAGGGGGAATAAAGATGACATCACAAGATCGAATTGATCTAAAGGCCGGTGCCAAACGGCAGATTTTAGATAACTATAAATTTTATGTCTTATTATCTATTCTATGGCTGGCACTATTGTGGATTGGCGATACCATGTATACCCGCAATATGAATATTATTTCTCAAATCAATGCGGGGAGCGCTGGGTTTTCGTTGAGCGGCCTCTTCTCATTTGCGGGATTATTTATGATCGTGGCGGCTATGCTGCGGGCTGGATCGCAGCTAACTATGATTGATATTGACCGGGGAAGCACGCAAATGGACAATCCCATTCAGCGGAGCTTTACGCTGTTTGACAAGGGCCAATATTTCTTAGGTTGGCTATTTATTAGTATTTTGGTTGCGATTCTGACGTTCCTCTGGTCCCTTTTACTGGTAGTGCCCGGGATCATTAAGGCGTATTCTTACTCACAGGCCTTTTACATTTACCGTGATGCCTATGACCGTGGTGAATCAGTGACGGCATTACAAGCAATTACCCAATCGCGCGAAATGATGAACGGCTACAAGAGTTTCTTATTTATTATGGACTTGAGCTTTCTGCTTTGGAGTCTGCTGGTGGTCATAACGTTTGGCCTAGCGGGACTGTTTGTTCTGCCGTACTATGATTTAGCACGCGCGAAGTTTTATAACCAATTGGTTTGGCGACAAAATGAAACACAGTCGGCAGCATCAACTGACGATGATCGTTAAACTAACAGTGGACTGGGCCTAGGCTCAGTCTTTTTTTATTTAAAATTGATTGGACTGGACCAAAAAAATCCGAAAGGGGGTTGTCAAATCGAGTGTACTAGGTATAATAGTACAGATAGAACACGTAGCCAAACACCAAGGGGTGAACACACATGCAAGTCAATGATCAGTCTGGGTTACCATATTACGAGCAATTGATTTTGCACGTCAAACAGCAAATTGTTCAGGGAATTTTACAACCGGGTGATCGGCTACCCTCGGTGCGCGATATGGCGCGACAAGAACAATTGAATCCCAATACTGTGAGTAAAGCATATAAGCAATTAGAAGCACAACAGGTGATCACAACGGTTCACGGTAAAGGAACCTACGTCCGAGAAACCGCCGTGGCCGCTGGAGATTCGGCACAAGTTGTGGCCACCAAAAAACAGCTATTCACATTACTAACGGAGCTCCGTTATTTAGGCGTTCCCTTGGACGAAGTTGTTAAATGGATTAAAGAGGCTTACCAGGGGGTAGAACAATGACGCTACAAGTAAAGGCACTCAGTAAGGCCATCAACCACCAACAGATTATTGAAGACATCAGTTTTGAGTGGGCGCCGGGTGAGATTATCGGTCTGGTCGGGCGTAATGGTGTAGGTAAGACCACCTTATTTCGAACACTAACCAATCAATACGTTGCGGAGCAAGGGCAGGTACTGATTGATGGACAGAGTACGACCCGACACCCACTACAGCAGCGACAGTTGTTCTTCTTAGATGGGCAATATAACTTTTTAAGTAATTATCGATTGTGGGAAATTCCCGAGTTTTTCCGGCTGGTTTATGCCCAATTTGATCAACAACGTTATCAAGACTTACTGGTTCAATTCAAATTAGATCGGAACAGTCAATACCGACGGTTGTCTAAAGGTATGCGTGCGTTGGTTAACCTCATCTTGGCATTAACCTCAAATGCGACATACATTATTTTGGATGAACCCTTTGATGGCCTAGATGTAATTGTCAGAGAAAATATTGCCACGATGGTGATCGATGAGGTCGCTGACCAACAAAAGGGCTTTTTGATTTCATCGCATGATCTAAATGAACTAGATGGCTTAAGTGATCGCGTACTTTTGTTAAAGGACAGTCGATTAGTTCAAGACTACCATTTGGAAGAGATTCGCGAGACGGCTAAAAAATTACAATTGGTTTTCAATGACAAAACGATTCCGGCGGTGCTCAAAGAACATAGTCAACTTATTCGTGTGTCTGGTCGGGTATTAGTGGTGGTCATTACCCATTACACACCAGAGATAGATCAGCAATTACGGGCATTGAATCCGGTCTTGTTAGAGGAATTACCGTTGACATTGGAAGACCTGTTCCGGGCTAATTTAGCCCACGACACGGGTTATCAGTTAATGAAGTAGGAGGGTTAGCAGATGCATAATCAATTGGATCGATTGATTTGGCGCCGTCATCGACGATTATTCTTGGCATTAGGCGCATTGGCACTTTTTGCTAATATCGTGATGGTGATCATTGCTCTAAGTTCACGACAAACTGCCGGCACCCATCAATTAGTAGGCGCAAGTATTCATCATTGGGCAACCTATAAGGGTGACTACTTTACAGCTTATTCCTACTGGCTAATCTTCGTTTATTGGTTAGCGGGATTGCTGCTAATGAATCAGGACTTAAAGGATAACTTTAACCAGTTCTTGTTTACCAGTGGTTTTTCACGTCAGCGGGTTTATTGGACAAAGCTCCGCCAATCTTTAGTCGTCCTATTAGGAATTTCAATCGTTACGATTGCCGTGCAGTACAGCCTGTATTGGTTAATGAAGCCTCACGGTGTGAGCTTTACACTAGCTTGGCCGGGATTGCTAACCTCATGGATTAGTGGATTGGCTGCGGCAACGGGGTTATTTGCGATTTGCTGGTTTGCGGCGTTAATTATTGGGCAAACCGGGGCGTTGATCGTGACTGTTACCGGCTTTACCTTGTCACTTATGAGTGTAGGAGCGATTAGCCAGCCAATCTTAACTAACCGACCGTTTTCCTTATCAGGTAGTCAATTAACTTGGTTAGTAATTGGTGTTTGGCTGATTGCGGCGATTATTTTATTTGTATGGGGAGCAGTACTTTATCAACACCTGTCGTTGGAACATAATGGAGAATATCTCATGGTGCCCCAGTTGAAACGACCGGTGTATCTTGTCTTTGTGATTTATGTGACCGGAATATTTTCGTGGGGTGATACGAATTGGGTGGCAGATGTTGTGACCTTTTTAATCACGGTTATCTTTGGATATGCCTGGTTGTGGCGTCCACGTATCGGGGAACGGTTGCATCAATGGCGCGCCCGGCATGATGGCTAAAGAATCAGTTTGATGGTTATTGGATAGAAGCATTGTGGGGAGTAGTAGATGAGTCATTGGGGAATGATACATCTGTATTGAAAAGCTGTTGGATGAAAAATATCCAGCAGCTTTTTTGTCGTCTTATTTATCAGCTTTGAAGTATAGGTAACCAACATATAGGGTGAAAAGGTCGAGTGTTTGGTGGGGGTCCAACTGAAAGATCTGCTGCAATCGGTCAAGGCGATAGCTCAAGGTATTACGATGGATATGTAAGGCCGCGGCCGTTTGCAAGACGTTGGTGTTGAGTCGGACGAACATGCCTAAAGTCTTAATTAATTCGCGGCCATTTGCGGTACTGGCTAACTTCTGAAAGCGTTGTTGTAGGTCGGTAATGTGCAGATGACCATCTAGTAATGCTTGAATGAAGGCGATTTGCGAGTAGTGAATAAAATCAGGACGCTGAAAGATTTGGCTGATGCGTAAGGTCTGTCGGGCCTGTCGCACAGAGTTACCAACGTTACGATCAAATAAGCCAATGCCCAATCGGTGCTGTCCCGTTTGACAATAGGTCGTGAATCGCGCAATGGTTGCCGGTAAGGCTGTTAAGATAATTAAAGTGGTCGTATCAAGGTCGAACTGAAAATCGGTCGCATCCAATAGTCCAGTGGGTAAAGTCTGTTTGGGTAAGACAATGGCTGTACGGGGTTTGAGGATATCAATTCCCAACTGTTGCGCTTCCAGTAACAAGTTCGTATTCGTGTCAATCTGCTGGGTGACCTGTGACCAGTGGTATAGGAATCGATTCAACGTTGTTTCGTATTGTTTTTCTTGAAGGTTGTGCTGGTTTTGATCGAGCAATAGCTCGGTGGCTACCCGTAGCAGAGAGGCTAATGGCGTGACTTTTTCGGGGTCACCAGTGATACCAATAACGCCAATAATTTGGTCGTTAAAAACAATTGGCATATTCACACCAGGTTGGCCGTGATCGCCGTAAGAATCGTGCATCGGTAATGTTGTTTGTTGATTAATGGCCGCCACGGCGCCGACATGCAAGGTATTTAACCGCTGGGGATCACCACTAGCAATGATATAGCCTTGGTCGTCCATCATATTGACGTTATAGGGGATCTGCGTCATCATTTTATTCACAATATCTTGCGCGAGTTTAGGGTCTAGTTTCATCGGGCACCGGTCCTTTGTTCAAAATGGTAGTGTGAAAAGAGGAAATCTTTGACCAATTATTATCATAAGCGTTTGACCGAAAAAATACAGGGAGAATTTCCCAAAAAATAGTGCTAATTTTTGGGCAGATTGCCGATTGTATCGATTTGAAAAGTCGATTAAAGTTAAAGACATAGTTACATTGATCAATTAGTAACAAATAATTAGTTCGGTAAGAGACTAAATTGTAACCTAGAAAAGCGATTGGTTTACGTCTAGCGAGATAATTGATAAAAAAGTAAGGAGTGTCGTACGATGGCAGTATCTGTAAGTTGGATTGGGGCATTGTTGGGGTTAGCATTAGCCATTGGTTTAATTCTCAAAAAACTTAATCCGGTTTATGCGCTATTATTGGGAACGATTGTTGGGGCGTTAATTGGTGGTGCTAACTTGACACAGACCGTTAACATCGTGGTTGCTGGGTCGCAGAGTGTTATGGGAACAGTGATTCGGGTGCTAGCGGCCAGTGTTTTTGCTGGTGTTATGATGGAGTCTGGCGCAGCTAATGCAATAGCTCGGGGAATCGTCGATCGATTTGGTGAGAGTTTAGCGATTCTCTCGTTAGCGTTGGCGACGATGATTATTACAGCCGTGGGGGTGTTTATTCCCGTAGCCGTACTGATCGTAGCGCCAATTGCACTAGAGGTAGGCAGTCGGATGCGAATTTCAAAATTAGCCTTATTAGTGGCTTTATCTGGTGGGGGCAAGGCAGGCAATATTATTTCGCCGAATCCCAATACGATTGCGGCGGCTCACGGCTTCAATATAGAGCTTAGTCAACTCATGGTTGCCGACTTTGTACCGGCGATATTTGGTTTGATTGCAAGCGTATTACTAGCCACATTATTGCGGCATCATGGTGCGATTGCCACCATGGCTGATGTTGCGGCTAATCAAAAGCAACAAACAGCCAGTGATGTGTCCGTGTTACCGTCATTAAAATCAGCAATTGTGGCACCAGTGCTGGCGATTGTCTTACTGCTAATGAACCCAATTGGTCATATTCTTCATATTGCTTTACTTGAGAAGTTTGAAGTGGACGCGATGTATATTCTGCCATTAGCTGGATTGGTGGGTATGTTAGCCATGCACCAAGGTAAGCAGGTCTTAGCCTATACGAAGGCTGGGATGGCCCGAATGACAGACGTAGTTTTGATTCTGATTGGGGCTGGTGCCATTGGGGGCTTAATCACGACTTCCACCTTGCCAAGTGTTATTGTCCATTTAATCAAGATTTCAGGAATTTCGGGGACTTTCTTAGCGCCGATTGCCGGAATTTTAATGGCAGCGGCAACGGCTTCAACTTCTACTGGGGTTATTTTAGCTACTGGGTCATTCGGTAAAGCTATTTTGGCCTTTGGAACTGCACCCTTGGCCGCAGCGGTTATGGTGCATACGGGAGCGACCGTTATTGATCACCTGCCACAAGGAAATTATTTTCACGTAACTGCTAATGCCATGAACATGACGTTAAAGGAGCGGATGCAGTCTGTTCCGTATGAAACCGTGGTTGGGCTAACCATGACCGTTGTCGGGGTCCTCATGTATGCTGTACTGTAAAGGAGATCTATCATGAAATTTGTTATTGCGCCAGATTCATTTAAAGGAAGTTTAACGGCACAGGAGGCGGCTCAAGCAATTGCCACAGGCTTGCGACGAGTCTTCCCTAATGCGACTTATGAACTTGTGCCCATGGCCGATGGTGGCGAGGGAACGGTGCAATCATTAGTTGACGCCACGCAGGGTGACTTTCGCCAAGCGGTCGTGCTCAACCCGTTAGGTCAACCCGTGACGGCAACCTATGGGTTGTTGGGCGATCATCAAACGGCTGTGATTGAAATGGCAGCCGCCAGCGGTATCCAGTTCATCAGTGACCAGACGAAAAATCCTTTGATAACAACAACCTATGGAACAGGGCAATTGATGTTGGATGCGATAGCGCATGGTGCTAAGGAACTGATTATTGGGATTGGTGGTAGTGCCACAACCGATGGCGGGCAAGGGATGGCGGAAGCTTTAGGGGTTCGCTTCTTTAATCAACAGGGACAGCCCATTCAACGTGGCGGTGGTGGGTTAGCTGAACTTGCGACGATCGATATGTCTCAAGTTGATCCATTGGTTAAACAGGTACATGTGCGGATTGCCTCGGATGTGACCAATCCGTTGGTCGGACCACAGGGGTCAGCTGCTGTTTTTGGTCCACAGAAGGGGGCCACACCAGAAATGGTCGCGACATTGGACCAGAATTTGCAACACTATGCGACGATTATTCAAGAAACTCTGGGCGTAGATTTAGCCGATTATCCCGGTGCCGGAGCCGCTGGCGGTCTAGGCGCTGGACTTCTAGCTTTTACGCAATCGTCGATGGAAAAGGGCATTGAGATTGTCGTTCGCGAAACCCACTTAAAAGAACGGGCGGTTCAGGCCGATTACGTGTTCACCGGTGAAGGGGCAATTGATTTCCAAACCCAGTATGGGAAGACCCCTATGGGAACTGCTCAAGCTGTTAAGGCTGTCAGTCCACAGGCTAAAGTCATTGGACTAGCCGGCAATGTTGGAACGGGAATTGACCAACTTTATGGGTTAGGGATTGACGCGGTTTTTGGTATCTTACCCGGAGTGGTACCGTTAACGACGGCAATGGCGACTGGTGCAGAGAATTTAACACGTACGGCAGAAAATATTGCACGGTTGTTGGCACGTGATTAGCCAGTGTGGCTAAATTCATAGAATAGGCAAACGGGCATCGAACGGCGTAGTAACGCTAGTTCGGTGCCCGTTTTGGTTTATGATTGACAGTTACGATTGCAAGGTCGATTGTAAATACCACTTGTATAGGTGTTCAACTGCTGACAGTTTTAGATAACGTAACTGAATCTCTTGATTATGATTACCATGCCGAACGTTAATGGTTAGGTGGGCAAGGCGGGTGCGTTTCATCCAAATGGATTGTCGTAAATGCAGGGACTGGATTTTAGCAACCGGGATAAAGTAGCAATCGCGCGTCCACCAGTGGCCGGCCTGCACTGCTAATAAATCTGAGGTAATGAGGCCGCCTGCCGTATTGGTTGCTGCAAAGTTCCCCTGTAGTGCTGCCAGCAGTAAGATGGGCAAGCTAATCCATGCCCAAGTTGGCAACCAATAGCTCAACAACCCCAGCGGTATTGCGGCAATTAGCAGGGCATTGCGGATTTGATAGCGTCTACGGGGGACGGTCAAAGCTGTTAAGGAAGGCAACGTGGTGGGAAGCCACGTGATAAAGGGATGTAAGGTGGCCATGGCTTGATCGGCTTGAATAACTGGCATGATCACGAGATCGTTGTCATCTTCATCACCAGCAGCCTTAGAAGCAATCAGAACCTGAACGGTCTGAAGGTGTAGCCATTGACGCAATAGATTTTGTTTAAACCGGACCGCTTGAATACGGTTGAGTGGAGCACTGACGGTGTTGCGTTGAAAGAATCCTCGCGCCGTTTCTAATTGATCGGCCTGACGCGTGAGCTCGAAGTGATAGTACCGTTGTAATGTCCAAATGAAGGCACCGAGCCAAGCAATCATAATGAAAGCGACAATGGCGCTCACCAACAGAACTCGGGCTAAGTGGGTGGCATCAGTGACTAGCGCTGTGGTCATAGATTTTGGTAGTTTGTTATATAGGCCGAGTAAGACCAACAGGAAGGGCACAAAAATCATAGAGGTTAGCCCAAATTTAACGAGGTCTTGTGGGTTAATACGATAGTAAGCTTGGACGGTGTCTGTCGCGACGGTGGTCTGGTCGGGGATGACCGCAGCTGATCCGGTAGTAGCTGTAGGTTTAGTTTGGCGATAGCGGGCAATTAAATGGGCCGCGGTCGTTGGAACAGCAGCTAGGCGTGCTTCAGGCGCATGGCCTTCGTGACTAGCAGTTTCAATCAATAGTTCCTCTAACTGGAATGGTCGTAAGTAAAACCACTGTTTACGCTGGACGGTTTGAATTCGGGAATAAGGAATGTGTTCGTGGTGCCGCACCAAAATGCCGGAATGAATGATAATCGCCGTTGGTGTGATTTGATAGGTTAAGGTGGCCCAACGTAAAATTGGCCAGCCACAAAAGACCAGAATTAGTAATACCAGACTAATGGCAAATCCAAGATGACCAAGCCGTGCGGTAAGCAGGATGACCATCAGGTACCAATAATCCTTTAGTGCCTGGGCAATTTGTTGTAGGACGCCTAATGGATGGGTGTGTTTAGGCTTGGTCATGGCGCGCCTCCTGGGCCAAGCGCATGATTTGTTCACGAAGGCGCTCGGCATCCGCTAGTTCTAGCCCGTCAATGCTGTGACTGGTGGATGCGGTGGCAACTGTCACTTTAGTGAGATGTTGCCACTGTAACAACGGTCCAGCCGATAGTGTAACGTTTTGAACCCGTGCGATCGGAATGGCAATCCGTTCTTGAAAAATAAAACCGGCTTGCATATCAACGGCTAAATCTGAGATTTGATACCGTGTGAAGCGATAGCGATAGGGAATCAGTCCGAGCTCAATTCCCGGTTCAAGCAAAGTGAGCATTAAGCCACCGATACTCAGCCACAGGGGCCAATTCCAAAAGTGATAAGCCAGCCACAGGAGGCCGCTGATGATCAGTAAAACTAATAAGTTGCCGAGGGCACTGTAGCCCCAGATCCGTTTGATTCGTGGTGGTAGATGGTGTGCAGTCGATTGGTCCATAATTTAGTAAGCCCCTCTCCGAATAGTCTTAGTCTACAGGTGAGCTGGAGAACTGACAACCCTTCCTTGACGTTAACAGCTCGGACATAAAAAATTTGAACCCAGGCCTGATAAGACGTCAAACGGTAAACTTACTGATCAAACTGATAATCGCAATTGACGGATTTTTTAAGACCCCGTATAATAATCTGCAACAACCACATAGTCCTTTTAAATTAGTCCCGTGAGGCTAATAAGGGTCCGGTAGAATTCATTGATGAAATGAAGCTAGCGGTCTAAATCCTTGCGGAATTTGGACCGCTTTTTTTATGGCCGTCGGTTGAAATTAGAAACATGGAGGAATTTTTACATGGCACAGATTTACGTAGCAAGTCCGTTTTTTAGTCCCGAACAGGTTGATCGCGTCAAGCGATTAGAAGCGGCGTTGAGCGCTAATCCAACGGTAACTGATTTTTATTCACCACGCTTACATCAGGATGCCGAACATGAACAGTTCACTAAGCCGTGGGCCACAGAGATCTTCCATCGCGATATGGATCAAATTGCAGCTGCCGATGTGATTGTGACGGTGCTGGACTTTGAAGCTAAGAACCTAGATTCTGGTACGGCATACGAATTAGGAGTGGCAACGATGAGTCACAAGCCAATCCTGGCTTTACAGGAAAAGGATGAAGCCGTTAACTTGATGATTACGGAAAGCTTGCACTGGTACACCAAACAGGTCAAAGATTTTGAGACGTATGATTTTAAAACTCTGCCAGCTGGTGAGTTCGTCGGGGAAATTCTGTAATTAGATACTAGGCATAAAAGTGAAAGGTGAGGGCCGATGGCACAAGAAGTTAAGGTAGCTGCAACCAAAGAAACACAATCGTTTGGGCATGTCGAATCAATCCCGTTGGCCCATCGACGGATGTCCAACTGGGATTTATTTGCCACTTGGATTGGGGCCAACGCAAACAATGGGACGTGGTACATTGGCGGCGTTATCGCGGCCTGCGGATTTCTCACGGCGTCGACAACGTTGATTATTGTGGGGCTGGTCTCGTATGCGCTATTGGCAGTCGCCAGTTATATGGGTTACCAAACGGGGGTGCCGGCGATGGCACTCACGCGGGCCTCATTTGGGTTACGGGGAAGCTTTATCCCATCGCTGATCAATGTCGTCCAATTTATCGGCTGGGCTGCGGTGAACACCTTTATTGCAGCCACCTCGATTAGCTATATTTTTGGTGAACTGTTTGGCTGGCCATTGTATGGTAAACCAGGCGGGACGTTTGGCTTGATTGTGGGGATTCTCATTATGAGTGCTTTGCATTTACTGAGTATTTCTTTGGGAGAACGGTCGGTTCGCTTGATTGAACGAATTGGGATTGTTTTGGTTGTCGTGTTTGTTCTATGGGAATCCGTTGTGGTCTTTCGGACCGTCTCATTCCATGAAATTTTGACCTGGCAACCACCGCATAACTTACGGATGTCATCAGGAGTTGCGGCGGATACCTTAGCGGCCTTCAATCTGGCGTGGGTAACGGCGGCTTCTGACTTTAGCCGCTTTACCGCCAAAAAATCAGCAGCCACGACAGCCTCCTTTTTGGGCGCTAACTTAGGGCTTTTCTGGTTTGCCTTTATTGGTTTATTTGCGACAATTGGCACGGCAGTTTCCCTGAACCATTTTGATCCGAATAACTCTGATCCGAGCACCGTGGCCGCTAAATTAGGCTTAGGGATCATTGCCCTACTGGTCATCGTGTTGACGAGTACGACGGCCAATGCCGTCAACCTGATGTCTGCCGGTTCAGCACTCACCAATATGACGCATCGCTTGTCGTTAAATGTTAGTTTGTGGTTGGTGACAATTGCTGCCACACTGGTAACCTTTATTCCCGTTTACTTAGCCAGCTTCTTGGATGTCTTTGAGACTTTTCTCGACGGGATTGGGATGTTCTTAGGACCAGAAATTGCGATTTTCTTAGTGGATTATTTCTTCTTAAAGGGAAAACACTATCGCCTCGCAGAATTAACGAAGGTGCGGGGAGTGTACTGGTATACCCACGGCATCAATTGGATTGCCATAGCTAGTTGGCTCTTAGGGGTTGCTGCATACTGGGGGTTAAAACAAGTACCAGCGATTGCGACCACCACGGGGGCCACGTTCATCGCCATGGCTATCACGGCCGCCATTTACGGCTGTGGAATGCGGTTTACTAAAGCACAACCTGTTACGGCAAAATAATAAAAGCAACGCCTCCAGTTAACCTTTGCGACTGGAGGCGTTTTTAATTAATCCACCTATAAAAGACCGGGATGTTCGAGTGGCTGAATGCCCAAATTAAGGGGAGCCGTGGTAGAATATGTAACAACAGATAATGAGAAGGGGTGGCTGAAATGATGCAAGAAATGCCAATTTTACCATTAGTAGAACGATTGACGGCTGGGCAAAGTGTAACGCTATCGATCAGTGACGGACAAGAGATTCACATTGCGCCAGAAGTCATCACCGGCAAGTTAACCGGGAACTTCATCAGTAGTGCGTTACCACAGGTTCGCTACGATGATCCCCGAATTATTTTAAAAGAAACTTTGGCAAAATTAGATGAACAGAGTTTAACGATCACGAGTATTGATTAACATTCGGTCGGTGGCACGGTGTATTTGCGGGTACAAATGAGGTGCTGCTGGTTAACCACGATGGGGGAGAGCATTGTGAAGATTGATTTTGCTATGCTAACGGCTAAGGAGGTTTTGCGGTTACGACTGCTAACCTATATTGAAGACCAACAGGGCCACTTTAACTTAACTGATTTTGCCACGGTAGCTGAGATCAGCTATTCACGAGCCTATCACAGTCTATTGAACTTGCGGACAGATTTGCAACAATTGGATGCGACGACGACCCTGACAAAGGATGCGCTAGAGACGACCGTCACATTAGATGAATATCGACATTGGTTATATCAGCATAGTCTACCGTATCTGGTTATGGTGGCGAGTTTGACGGCTGAGTATGCTTCAACCGCAGCTTTTTGTGCTGCTCACCAGGTGAGCTTGTCAACCCTTAACCGGCGGTTACGGCCAATGAAACAGCAGCTCACGCAATATAATTTACAATTGGTCGCTACACCCTTACGGCTAACGGGCAATGAGACGTTGATTCAGTTGCTGTACTTCATGCTCTATACCACGACGTTAACACCGATAAGTGAATTGCCAGGCTTACCAGATAAACTACGACCGTTACACGATGCGCTAATGACAACCTATACAACTTCCAAGCTCTATCAGGAATCACCCGGGCTAAAATATCGCCGGGATCTGTTGATTACGTTGGCATTATTGCGCTTATCTCAAGGATATCGTTATCCGGCCTTACGCTTACCGTTGGCTCATTTAACGGACTTACGCCAATTAGCGACGCAATTTCAGCAACAATTGGGGGACACACCACAAAAAGCCTTGACTGAGCTGGCGACCTTAGATTACTTGTTGACGACTTCCCCGTATTTTGTGCGGGCATTACAGCCGGATGCGATGGCCCGTTTATATCGCGGACTTCGCCAGCGAACCACACCGGCTTATGAATTAGCCCCCGGAGTAGTTGAACTGGCAGATTTTGCGACGGGACACGATTGGTTTGCCAATTGGTTATTTGCCTTGTGCCAATTTATGTTGCTCTTTAAAGTCGATCCGTTCATGCGGGCTGAAATTACCGCGTTGTACCGGCCAACGCCGGAATCAACGGCCGCTGGTACAGCCATTATTACCAGCATGGGAAGCTTATATCCACAGCAAGTGGGGGTGGCCGATCAACGATTGATTCAAAAATATCTGAGCAAGTATACGAACGGGTTGTCGCTAACGGCCGCTAAAGTGGAAATTTTAGTATCACATGATATGTACGGCGTGACCACTGACATTTTTAATCGGTTACTGAGCGGGGTGGTTCACGTCAGTCTGCTGACGGAGCAAACGGCGATTGTTGATCACCAACGGGCGAATTACTTGGTTATTTATGGGGTGGATGAAGCTGCCGTGTCATTTGCTCAACGCCATCACCTAGAGACGTTTCATTGGATCAAGGAACTGGATTATGGCGAGAACTTCGATCGATTGTTACGCACGTTACGCCATCATGAGCTGTCCTTGTTTGCCCTAGATTTTAATAATCGGGGAACACATTTGGAATCGTAAAGTTAGGATACGCTGGAATCGAAGTGATTCTGGGTATCCTTTTTCATTGTCAATGGCGCGTGCCTGATCTTATTTAGCGATGTCTCACGAGTGAAAGTGCGGTAGAATAAGGACAAAAATGATTGGGAGGTAGTGAGATGACGCCAACAGCATTTAATACCGGGCGGGTACAAGTGAATAAGACAATCGCGGAGCTGCGATCTTTGGGTAAGGACGCGCGTGAACGAGTTCCGTTCTCACAATTGGGTCAGTACCAGCCACTTGATCGGGATAGTAATCAACTGATGGATCGGATTCGCCGGTTGCTGATTCCGGAATTGTTACCAGAACGTACGCGGCGAATGGCTGCCTCACCTTTTGCTTTTTTTCGCGGAACTGCGGAGTTAATGGAAGCCGATCTCCGGCAGCAGCCCAATTCTACGATTGAGACATTTGTTTGTGGGGATGCCCATATCGGTAACTTTGGTTTTTACGCGTCACCAGAACGACGCTTGCTATTCGATTTAAATGATTTTGATGAAGCCGGCATCAATCCGTGGGAGTGGGATCTCAAACGATTACTAGTTAGTGTTTTACTGGCAGCTCAGGCCAACGGAATTAAAGAAAAGAAGATTAAGCAGTTTTTGCCGACGGTTGCTGCTAGTTATCGAAAGAGTATGAAGCAAATGTTCACGCAAACCACGCTAGCGCGCTTTTATCCCTTAAATGACGTTGAAAAACTCATTCAGGCTAGCGCATTGACGGATGCCGATTCACAACTGCTGATGACCATTATCAATCGGGCCAGCAAACGTGACTCCGAGCAGGTCGTCCGAAAGTTTACTACTTTGGATAGCCGAGGTAACTTGTGCTTCCGCGAAAATGCACCAAAAACCACGCATGTGACCGACGATGTGACGACCCATATCGCAACTTATTTTGCGGCTTACCGGCAAACGGTACGACCGGATGTGAATTTGTTATTATCGCAATACCATTTGACGGATGTCGTCCGGCACAGCGTTGGGGTGGGGAGCTTTGGTTCGCGGTGTTATTTGGTCTTATTGACCAGCATCGATGGCTCTCATTTGGTGCTACAAATTAAAGAAGCTCTGCCAACTCGACAGCAAGGCAGTCAGACACTGGCGCAATTAACGGTGGCTCAAGAACAGACGGAAGGCCAACGGATTGTCGATTGCCAAAAGATCTTGCAGTCAGCATCTGACTCGTTTCTCGGTTACTTTGCGGGGAATCAACACAGCTTTTATGTTCGACAGTTCCGTGACATGAAAGAATCTATCGATTTAACGCAGCTAGATTGGGGTCAGTTGCAGACCTACGCGAATACTTGTGCCTGGACACTAGCGATTGCCCATTGTCAGAGCCCTACGGCAGCCATGATCCGGGGCTATATTGGTGGCGGTAAACAGTTTGATGAACAACTAGCAGCCTTTGCCAGTGCTTACGCACAACAGGTGCAGACGGACTACGAAAGCTTTGTGGCCTATCGTCTACCTACGAAGCAGCCTTAGCCATCTTGGGCGGGTTCGTGCTACAATGAAACCGAATACATATCGGTGAGGTGAACGGACATGTCTGGACAGGAACAGATTCAGCAAATCATGCAGCTCTACGGGGCGATAACTCAGTGCTATAATCATCCGTTAGACAGCTTGACCGTTAACTTGCCACAATGCCAATTGTTGGGGTATGTGGCTAGTGATCATTTGTCGGTTGCCCAAGTAGCTAAGCGGTTAGGATTTTCGGCTACTAGAACGTCCAATCTAGTTGTTGATCTGTGTCGACAGGGATATTTGGAACAGCAATTAGCGCCAGATGATCGGCGCCGTCGCTACTTGGAATTAACGACGACGGGACGAACGTTACTCGCAACGATCGAACAACAATTACCGTCGGCGTTATCGGTTCTTCTGACCGATTTACAACGGCCGATTCACTAAAAAATCTCATCACTTGGGGGTTCCCCCCCTGGTGATGAGATTTTTTGGTGAATCCTTTTAAGAATGACTTTCACGTTTTTTCAATGAGCGGACTGATTGCCGATGGTACCAGCCATCGGCTAAGAGGCCGGCTAGTAAACTAATGAATAGACCCCCTGCACCCAGGCTGGTTAGGCCAATGACCATTAATGTGAGTTGACCACTAACAATGGCGGCAAGGCCAGCAATGACAAGCACGGCGATAAATAAAGGAGCAAGTGTCTCAATAAAAAATTTGGTATGGGTCATGAGTTTCTCACTTTCTGTAAAAAATTGACTAGCTGATATTATCTTGCAAATAGCATGAAAATACAAGAAAAAAATCGAATTTTAGCATTATTATTTTATTGGGTAATATAAAATAAAAGTTAGACGCAACTAAAAATAGCTTTACAAACGCTGATGAGTCAGTATAATAGTGACATACTGAGGAGATAGGGGAATTGAAAAAATGACAGACAACGTTTCAGCAAAGTCGGTACAAGGCGACTTGACAAACGGACCGTCATTGGCGGAGATTAATGGGTCAGTACGGGTTCCTAAGGAGAAAGGGTTCGTTCGTAACTTATTAGCTTTTTCGGGGCCGGGGGCCCTCGTTGCCGTTGGTTATATGGATCCGGGGAATTGGGTCACATCGATTGGTGGTGGCGCCCAGTATGGTTACTTACTTATGTCCGTGATCTTAATGTCGAGTTTAATTGCGATGCTGCTACAATACATGGCAGCTAAACTGGGCATTGTGACGCAGATGGATTTGGCCCAAGCAACTCGGGCACATACGGGGAAGCGGATTGGCGCGGTGCTATGGGTCATGACGGAGTTGGCCATTATGGCAACGGATATTGCCGAGGTTATTGGGGGAGCGATTGCTTTAAAACTTTTGTTTGGTGTCCCTTTGATTTTAGGGGTGTCATTAACGGTTTTAGACGTTTTATTACTACTATTATTAACTAGATTAGGTTTTCGGAAAATTGAGGCGATTGTCCTGTGCTTGATTTTAGTGATTCTAGTGGTTTTCGCATATGAGGTTGTCATCGCCCAACCTAATATGGGGCAAGCAGTAGCGAGCTTTGTACCACAAGCGGAGATTATGCGGCCGGGACAGTTGACGATGGCGTTGGGAATTGTTGGGGCAACAGTTATGCCGCACAATTTATACCTGCACTCATCGATTGCGCAAACGCGAAAGTTTGATCGGCAGGACCCAGCTGAAATGGCGCGGGCAGTTAAATTTACAGCGTGGGATTCGAATATTCAGCTATTTGGCGCTTTTATTATCAATTGTTTACTTCTATTGTTAGGTGCGGCGATGTTTTTCGGTAAAGATGCTGGTGCACTGGGAACGTTTGGCCAGCTCTATGATGCGTTGCAAGACAATCGATTGGCGGGAGCAGTGGCATCACCCGTATTATCGACGCTCTTTGCAGTTGCGTTACTTGCCTCCGGTCAGAATTCAACGATTACGGGAACCTTGACGGGACAGGTGATCATGGAAGGGTTTATAAATATGCGATTACCCATTTGGGTTCGGCGCCTAGTGACCCGGTTGATTTCTGTCGCCCCTGTCATTATTGTGACCATCTTGTATGGTGGTAGTGAGCAGGCGTTGGATCGACTCCTGGTTAATTCACAGGTTTTCCTGTCCATTGCGTTGCCATTTTCAATGATTCCGCTGACGATTTTTACATCATCAAAACGGATTATGGGCACTCGGTGGGTTAATCGGTGGTGGGTAACTGCGTTGGCTTGGGGCTGTACGGCCATCTTGACGGTATTAAATATTCAGATTGTCTGGGCGACGATGACGACGCTCTTTTGATAATGGTGTATTGACTTTTACACAGGACCCCGGTATCATCGAGTGCATAAGCAAAGAAGCAGTTCAGTAGTGGTGGCGGCTCCGGTTGAGAGATTTGACGGTGCTGGGAGTCAAAACGTCCGTGGCCATGAATTACCCTGTGGAGCGGCCGAGGTGTCGGCGGGTCATTCCGTTAACAATGACGAGCGGTTGTCAATCGACAACAACTTGGGTGGTAACGCGGATTTCAATTCGTCCCTGATGGTTTTAACCATTGGGGACTTTTTTATTGGAGAAATAATTAGGAGGACGAGCGTATGTCAATTATTGATGAGTTAAAGTGGCGAGGTGCGATCAATCAGCAGACTGATGAAGCTGGGTTGGCCGAATTGGTCGATGAGAAGTCAGTGGGGCTCTATGCAGGAATTGATCCCACGGGAGATTCTATGCATATTGGACACTTGATTCCTTTCATGATTTTGAAACGATTCCAGCTAGCGGGACACCGGCCGCATATTTTAATTGGTGGGGCGACTGGGTCAATTGGGGACCCTTCTGGTAAGAAGGCCGAACGGGTTTTACAAACAATGGATCAGGTGCATCATAATGAAGCGTGCTTGACGAAGCAAATGGAACATCTCTTTGGTCAAGACGGTTCCTTTAAAATTGTTAACAACTACGACTGGCTGTCTAAAGTTTCCTTATTAGATTTTCTTCGTGATTATGGGAAGCTCTTTAACGTCAATAACATGTTAAACAAAGAAGTCGTGGCTTCTCGATTGGAAGTTGGGATTTCTTACACTGAATTCACGTACCAAATTCTGCAATCCATTGATTTTCTACATCTATATGAAGCAGAAGATGTACAACTCCAAATTGGGGGTGCCGATCAATGGGGAAATATCACGGCCGGAATTGATTTGATCCATAAGCAAAAGGGTGCGGATGCTAAGGCTTATGGGTTAACGATTCCATTATTGTTGAAAGCTGATGGCACGAAGTTTGGTAAGTCGGAGGGCGGTAATATTTGGTTAGATCCCGAAAAGACATCACCTTACGAATTCTACCAATTCTGGATTAATACGGATGATCGGGATGTTATCAAGTTCTTGAAGTACTTTACGTTCTTAGATCAAGATGAGATTAAACAATTGGCAGATGCTGTAGCTACCCATCCAGAAAAACGGGAAGCACAAATTCGGTTGGCTGAAGAAGTTACGGCGTTTGTTCATGGGAAAGAGGCCGTGGTGGAGGCCCAGCATATCACGAAGGCCTTATTCTCCGGGGATGTTGCGGCGTTAACGGCGAGCGAAATTGAACAAGGCTTCAAGAAGATGCCAGCGGTAACGGTTAGTCCAGCCAAGAAGAATATTGTGGAATGGTTAGTGGATGATACCCAGATTGAATCTTCACGGCGTCAAGCACGGGAAGATTTAACCAATGGTGCTATCCGGATTAACGGCGAAAAGGTAACTGATACGGATGCTGAAATTGACCCGACTAGTGCTTTTGATGGTAAGTTTGTCATTGTTCGGCGCGGAAAGAAGCGGTATTTCTTGGCTCGCGTAGTGGGTTAAATAGGATTTTAGGAAGCACGAACGTTCATTGCGAATGTTCGTGCTTTTTGTTGGAAAAAGTAAAACCGAACGGTTATAATTTAAGAGTCAGGGAACACACGGCCTCCGGGTAACTATTCAACGGCTTTCAGATAAATAATATGTCTTTGAGAAAAGATGCAATTATTTTCATATTTTAGTTGACGTGTCGGTGCTCACTTGGTATAGTTAT